>CAJDWX010000049.1_pt1 | contig 13767 bp, 14 predicted proteins | sample 7391741 | NCBI WGS metagenome assembly CAJDWX01 (sample SAMEA7055741, study PRJEB34461) | soil metagenome | biome: terrestrial ecosystem; feature: Peninsula; material: soil | place: Antarctica | collected 2016
AGCAGTTGCCTCGATGCCGGGTGCGGCGAAGGCTATTACCTGCGCCAGTTGGCTGCAGCCGTACCGGACGACCAGATACTGGAAATTCTGGGGCTGGATGTTTCAAAATGGGCCGTGTTGTCGGCCGCGAAGCAGGACAAGCGCCCCACCTGGGTGGTGGGCACCAATGCCAAGCTGCCGGTGCTGCCGGGCACACTCGATCGCGTGCTGTGCATGTTCGGCTTTCCTGTGTATGCGGAGTTTGCACGCGTACTCAAGCCGGGCGGTCGGTTGCTACAGGTCGATGCCGGACCCGATCATCTACGCGAACTGCGCGAGATCATCTACCCCAGCCTGAAACCGGAACGCACGGTCGAGATGCCCGCACCGGCAGGTTTCAACCGCCTGCCGACGGAAACAATCCGCTTCTCGATTGAACTGACGAGTGCCGAGCAGATTGCCGACCTGCTAACGATGACACCGCATCTCTACCGCGCCAAGGCCGAGGGCCGCGCTGCAGCAGCTGCATTGACGGCCTTGTCGCTCAGCGTGGATGTACGCCTGACGGGTTTTGAACGGGACCGTAGATAGACATTAACCCTCGACCCAATGCCCAGTCCCTTCCACTTCACCCATTGGCATGCCATCCTGCACGCGAACAATCAAACACGAACACCGCTCATTACTTTTTTGATTTGCTTGGCGATTAATCAGGACGCAATTCAGCATGGAATTTTTAAGAGAACTTCATCACATCGACGTGGATATCCCCGCGCTCAAGAATCTGTTGACGATTAACAACCTGACAAACTTGTGCAAGTCCATCAGCTCGGCAAGCACGAGCAGCAAAAATGAAGGCGACATTTACTGCGTTTGGGGCGCATTCAATGTGCGGCGCGAAGAAATAAGATATGGAGTTCGTTACGCATTGATCAATTGCCCGCATGCGCTGGCATGGACGGTCACTTATGATGAAGTCCATCAGAACCTGATCATTCACTGCACGATCGACAAGACGCATGAGGACCCTGAATTCGTCGAGTCGATTCATGAGTTTGTTTCGGATTGGGAAAATGGTTTGACCCAGGCTTTACAGGAATAACCGGGTGGCTGCATAGACCCGCGTTTTCTGGTTCGGTAAGGTGGAAATTGCGTATGGAAAACTGGCCACGCCCGAATTTGATCCGAACTGCAAACCCGTTGGGGTCTGACCAAGGCTTCCCACCCATCGCCGACGCGCACGCGCGAATCCTGATTCTCGGCAGCCTGCCCGGCCAGGTGTCGCTGCAGCGGCAGCAGTATTACGCCCTGCCGCAGAATGCCTTCTGGGAAATCATGGGCCGACTCTTCGCGGCAGGTCCGGAACTGCCCTACGCAGCGCGCAAGCAATGCCTTGTCCAGAACGGGATTGCGCTGTGGGATGTCTGTGCTGAGGCGCAACGGCCAGGCAGCCTCGACGCTGCGATCGTCCACTCGAGCGTGGTGCCCAATGACTTTTCTGCATTCATCGCGTCCCATCCGGGTATCGGATTGATCTGCTTCAACGGCGGCAAGGCGGCCGATCTCTACCGCCGGCTTGTGCAGCCCGGCTTGCCGGCCACTGCACGCACCATTCACACCGAAACGCTGCCCTCGACCAGCCCTGCCCATGCGGCGATGCCGTTCGAAGAAAAGCTGTCGCGCTGGACGGCTGTGTTAAAAACCAGAAGAAGCTAGACTTGAGGTTTCAAGCGGCTTCACACGTTGGTGCGGCCGCAAATTATTCATTCTTTAGACACCATGACCCAGACCCAACTCACCCAACTCGACGCCACCCACTTCGACAGCAAGTCCCGGCAATGGGACGATAACCCGGTGTTCCAGGAACGCGGCCTGAAGATCGCGCAGGCTATCCGGCAAGCCATACCCCTGAACAAGCATATGAGCGCGCTCGACTACGGTTGCGGCACGGGTCTGCAGTCCTTTCCGCTCAAGGACGAGATCGGTCCGATCCTGATGGCGGACAATTCGAGCGGGATGCTCGAGGTGGTAGCCGAGAAGATCGCCGCACAGAGCGTGACGAACATGACGCCAATGAAGCTGGATCTGCTTGTCGATCCGCCGCCGGCCCAACAATTCGACCTGATCGTGACCTCGATGACGCTGCATCACGTGTCCGACACCGACCATATCCTGCGCATTTTTCACGACCTGCTAAATCCCGGCGGCTATCTGTGCATCGCCGACCTCGATAAAGAAGACGGCTCGTTCCACGGTCCCGAGGTCGACGTGCACCACGGTTTCGACCAGGCTGAACTCACCCGGCGCGCGTCACAGACCGGGTTTGCCGACATCCGGTTCCAGACCGTGTTCACCATCACCAAGGAGCGTGAGACCGGGGTGCAGGACTACCCGGTGTTCCTGATGACTGCACGGCGAGTAGGCAAATAGCAGGTACGGGTTAAACAGTCGGGTTCAATTTCATTGCCAGCTTATCCGTCTCGCTAGCCACCGAGCGATCCTCCATCGGCCGCCAATATGCGCGCAGACAAGCCTCTCGTCCCGACTTGGTCCCAAGCATGTCCCGTTTATCTGCCTTATACTAGAAACCGCCCCGGCACTGGGAAAGACGTCATTCCATTCCTCGGATCAGCGTGGGCCGACCGCTTTTCCAAGACGCAACGGGCGTCGATCACTTCAGAGGCAAAGGAGAAACACATGTCAGGTTCGTTCGAATTGAACAGGAGTTCAGATGGCCAGTTCCGCTTTGTTCTCAAGACTGGCAATGGGGAAAACCTGATCACCAGCGAGCTGTATCATGCAAAGGGCTCGGCCGAAAACGGTATTGCCTCAGTACAGACCAACTGTGGGACGGATGAGCGCTACGAGAGAAAAGTTGCCTCGGATGGCACGCACTATTTCAACCTCAAGGCAGCCAATCATCAGGTCATCGGCACGAGTAAGATGTACACAACTGTCGAGTCCCGCGATGCTGGCATTGCGTCAGTCAAGGCGAATGGATCGACCAGTACAGTCAAAGACAATACCTGAGACGAGCCGTCCATTGAGTGGACGTGCGGCAAATTGAGGCAATCCTCTTGCAGCGAGGACCGGTCTTGCATGAATGCTTCCGTCCGCCCTCAATTACGCCTGATGGCAGCACGGCGCACACACCGTAGCGTGAGGACAACAGCATGGGTCTCGAATACATGTTTTTCAATGAGTCATTGCGCGACCGTTTTGTGGCGTTTGTGGCGGGACACGGTATTTCAAGCACGGTGCGGAAGGACGTGATTGATGGCTTTGTCGTCGAACTGCCGGACGAGTTTGACGACGATCTTCAGGATACCCTCGAAGCCGAGTACGACTCGATCATGGATGCGCAGATGCTGCTCGCCGAATCGGACACGGAGCTGATCAGCCATGCCGTTGCCGGTGTCACGGTGACCCTGGCGGACGGCACGACCCGAGACGTCCGCATTCCGCCCCCGATCGCGCGGCGTCTGTTCGAGCATTTCACGCCCGCGGAAGTCCACGAGATCGCCACCGCGATTGCCGAAAGCGTGGAAAATCCGATCGACGGCCCGCTCTGCCAAAAGCCGCCTACGTAAACACCACTCGAAGCCGGCTCAATTTCTCCATCAAACACGCATCCCATCTGCAACACCGAAATAAAATCTGCCCGATCCTGCCCCGACCAATGGCCTGGATGGCGCGATACGCTAGACTGCGCGCGGCAATTGCGCCAGGAAATACGCTGTCCTGCAGATGAATCCGCCATTGCTCATTTTTGTTATTTCGTTTTTCGTGGCACTGGCCATGAGCGGGATTCTGCTGATCATTGCGCAGACCTATCCCAAAAGCATCCGGGGATTGCGCGAATGGAGCTTGGCCGCACTGGCCATCGCGCTGTGTTTTCCGCTCTTCATCGCACGGGACCATATCCCGGACCTGCTCAGCATCGTTCTGGCCAACCTGACGCTGCTGACCGCCTTCATGGTGATGAACGCCGGCACCCGGAAGTTCGCCGGTATGCCGCCGAAATACAGACGGGACATGCTGGTCCTGTTCGTCCTGGCGTTCGTGGCGCTATTCGTCTGGTTCACGTATGTCCAGCCCGATATCCGGATGCGCATCGGGACCATGGTCCTGTTCACGCTCATTGTCGTTCTGGATCAGTTCTTTCTTGTGCTGCGGGCCCTGCCCAGCACGATGGGACGCCATGTCCTTGTCTCGTTGCTGGCGATCATGATCGTTTCACGACTGATTCGTCTGGGAGCCCTGCTTCTCGGGTTTGCTCCTCCGACCGGCGTGTTTGATGCGTCGGCCTCGCAGCTCGTTTATGTCGCGATTCCCGCCCTCACAATTCCGCTCGGAACGATCAGTTTGATCCTGCTCGCGTCGGAAAAGCTGCGGCACGACCTGGAATTCATCAGCCGACACGACGGCCTGACCCAGTGCCTCAACAAGAATGCGGCGATGGAAGAACTCGAGCGGGAGATTGCCCGCGCCCGCCATCATGGCAGCAAGCTCGCGATCATGCTATTCGACTTGGATAACTTCAAGGAAATCAACGACACACACGGCCATCTCGAAGGCGACAGAATCCTGGTGGAGTTTTCAAAAAAGGCAAAAGCCTCTCTTCGGGGATCCGATCAACTCACGCGCTTCGGCGGAGATGAGTTCATGGCCATTCTCCCCGATGCCGATCTGGAACAGGCCATGCACGCTGCAAATCGGTTTCAGGGAACCGGTTCGGCAAGCCAGCCCGTTGCCTGGTCGGTCAGTATCGGCATTTCTGCATGGTTGGCCTCGGGCGACTCTCTGGATGCCTTGCTGACCCGTGCGGACAAGGCACTCTACAAATCCAAGGCACTTGGCCGGAACCAAGCGCAATTCATCTGAGGCGCCAGCCGATGAAGCCACGGACTACCGGTCCATTCAGTCGGTGCCGTTGCGTGACAGTTGCCACCTGTAGCCATGTAATTCAATAAATAGCCATGGAATGCAATAAAAAGCCAGAGTTTTCAGTATATGATTCGCCGGCCACGCGGATTCAGGGGATGTATTCACCTGATTGCAAAAAAATCGCTCTATGTTCGACAGCGTACAGAGACGATGGATTTTTTGGCCTATCGTTCAGCAACGGCTTAACGAAGCACTCTGGGGAGATAAGCGTTCTGTTCTCAGGGTGCGCCATAGAATTTGTTGAAATTCACATTAACAGGAGATTAATTATGCGTACCACCCCTTTGATTGCTAGCACCCTCGGAGCCATCCTGATGTCTGCTGGCGTTGTGACTGCATACGCAGCCGACGGCGCCTTTTACGATCCTTCCAACGTCGCCAGCCCTACCGGGAAAACGATCGGCTACGAGATTTACAGAACGATTGGCTGCCCGGGTCGGGAGCTTTTAGCCAAGCCTTGCCCGGTACCTGCAGAGCCTGCGCCGGTAGTTGCAGCGGCTGAACCCGAGCCTGTGCCCGAGCCGGCTTATGTCGCGCCGCCCGCCCCTGCGCCGGCCCCCTATGTCGCACCCGTACCTGTAGCGCCGCAGAAAATGGTACTGGAAGGTGTGAATTTTGAATTCGACAAGGCGACGCTTCGCAAGGCAGATTTCCCCATCATCGACGAAGATGTCACCGAACTGGAAAAATGGGGCAATGTGAACATCGAAGTCGCGGGCCACACAGACAGCGTAGGTACTGACCAATACAACATGAAGCTGTCCCAGGAGCGCGCCGAAACCGTTCGCGACTATTTAATCAGCAAGGGCATCGCCGCCGACCGCCTGACCGCCAAGGGTTATGGGGAGTCGCAACCGATTGCCGATAATGCGACACCCGAGGGGCGCTTCCAGAACCGTCGTGTAGAGCTGGTAGAACAACGCTGATTGATTCGTTTCAATTGACGCGTCTGCGGGGACTTCGGTCCCCGTATTCTTTTGGCGCGGGCCGCGCACATATGGGCACCCGATGGCCCGTACCGATCGCACTGGCTGTTAGACACACCATGGTCTAAGGTACGTAGCGCACGGGCACGACACGTGAACGAACATGAACGATCCTGGTCGAATCTGCTCAGGTGATGATGGGGATAGTAAGGATCGTGGTCACTGCAGCACACGCCTTCGGCAAACCTCTATGTGAACGAGGCCAAACTCGGCTGGTAGTACAAATAAACCTGTCTATAGTGGTACGGACGTTCAAGTTTGATCCATACCTGTCGTAATCATCAGGCCAGCCAGTCCCCTCTACGCGCGCTGCTGGCCATCTCGACAACCAGGAGATATGCCATGCGCAACATGCAATATATGACTTCCAAACATCGCAACGGTATCGCGGCGGTCGCCTGCCTGGAGCAGCGGCCAGATACCCCCGAGAACCTGATCGCAGTCGTGGAGGATACGTTGAGCGAATTGGAAAATATCGTTTCAAATCGTTGTATTAAAGACCCTGAGACGTTGGCTGAGGACAGGATCACCGCCTATGCCCTGGCGCTGGTTCGTCTGCGTGAATGCGCAAGCGCGGCCGGTTTCGAACGTCTCGTAAAGGCATGCGATGCGCTTGCGGTGACAGTCTCCCGACTGATTGAGGACAAGGGCTCCGCCTGCCGCGAAAAGTGCGAGGCACTGACACGATTTGTCGTGCACGCGAAAGCGATGATTCAGATGTCCATTGAGCGGACGAAGTATTGCGCCCTACCCGCTGCTGAAACCGCTACGCCGCCCGAGCGGAGGCGTACCGAGCGCCGCCTGCGCGCCTCGATATAAGCACGATTCCGCGCGTCCGTCTGTCCCGCCTCAATTTTCCGACTGTTTTCTCCGCCACGCTGGAGGCCATGTCGCGCTGCTTGAGGCTTTCCTGTACATGCAGGTAAAGCGTATGGGACCGGCCGGCCTTCCGGCATTGCCGATAGGCTCACACGAGAAGTTCTCTGCATCGCGAACTCAAAACACTTCATTTGAGCCCAACTGGCTGCTGTTTACGCTATCGTCTGGTTTCCCCCACCTTTCAGCCCCAAACGCATCATGAGCAAGCCCATCATTTACCACATCCCAGTCTGCCCGTTCTGCCAACGGCTGGACATCCTGCTGGCGTTGAAGGGCCGCCGTGACGAAATCGATTTCAAGGTGATCGACATCACGCAACCGCGCCCCGACTGGCTACTTAGCAAGACCCGCGGCAACACTGCATTGCCGGTACTGGAAACGGCTGACGGACACATCATCAAGGAAAGCCTGGTCATTCTGCAGTACCTCGATGACATCTACCCGGAGCACCCGGTCGCCCAGCGCGACCCCTACCAACGCGCAGTAGAGAACATGCTGACGCGGATGGATGGCGATTTTTTCAGCCATGGTTTCACGTGGCTGATGAATCAGGATCCCACGCACTCCGCGTCCCTGCGGGAGGGCATGCTGACGCAATATGCGCAACTGAACGACTTTCTGCTCGAACATGCCTCGCCAGGTCCTTTCCTGTTCGAGACCTTTGGCTGGGCAGAAACCGTGTTCACGCCTTTCTTCGAGCGGTTCTGGTCTCTGGAATATTACGAAGATTTCACACTTCCCGACGACGATCGCTACGCCCGTGTACGCGAATGGATCGACGCCTGCGTCTCGCATTCGGCCGCCCAGCAAACGACCCGAGAAGAAGTGGTCAAGCTCTATTACGATTATTCAAAGGGGGCCGGAAACGGCGCCCTGCTGCCCGGACGTACGAAATCCTCCCTGGCCCTGACACCCGACTGGCGTGCCCGTCCCTGGCCGCCGAGGAACAAGTACGAACATAGTGCAACCGATGCGGAACTGGGCTTGTAGGATGCATCAGCGCACCGAACGATAAGCACTCCCTCTTTCCGGCTTGCTCAGGACCCGCTGCCAAAGTTGCCGCTGGCGAGAGCGAAAAAATCCCGCGCAACTCATCAGATAGTATTTCCACATGCGATAGAAGCGCTCGCCGTATTTAGCCTGAAGAAAAGGCCAGGCGATCTCGAAGTTTTTCCACCAGACCATCAGGGTATGGTCGTAATCCGGCCCGAAGTTGTGCCAGTCTCCGATCAGAAAGCGGCGTTCCAGAGTTGAAGCGATCTCGCTAGCCGATGGCAGCTTGCCGTTGGGAAATATGGTTTTGTCGATCCAGGAATCGGTCTTCGGCGAGGTGGCGGAATTGCCGATGGTGTGCAGCAGGAACAGTCCATCGTCCTCGAGCGCACGATGCGCGGTGTCGAAATAGACGGCGTAGTTTTTCGGCCCGACGTGCTCGAACATACCCACCGACACAATCTTGTCATATTGTTCGGTCAGGTCCCGGTAGTCCATCAGCTCAATCGATACCGGCAGCCCTTCGCAACGCGCTCGAGCCAGTTTCTGCTGCTCCTTCGAGATGGTGATGCCAACCACCTCAACCCCTTAGTTTTCCGCCGCATAACGGGCCAACCCTCCCCACCCGCAGCCAATTTCGAGCAGGCGCTCACCCGGCTTCAGTTCCAGCTTGCGACAGATCGTGTCGAGTTTCTTCAGCTGTGCATCCCGCAGCCCGGCTGCATCGTGCCAATAGGCGCAGGAGTAGCTCATGGTGGGATCGAGCATTGCCTCGAACACGTCGTTGCCGATATCGTAGTGCTGCTCTCCCACCTGGAAGGCGCGCTGCCTGGACTGAAGGTTGAACAGGCTGTGGCGCATAATTTCGCCCAACAGACGCAGTTTTGACCAGTTGTCGATTTTTTCCTCGATTCGTGCGCTCAAAAGGCGTTGGAAAAGCTGATCCAGCTGTTCGCAATCCCACATCCCGTCCATATAGGCCTCGCCGAAACCGAGCGAACCTTTTGTCAAGACGAGCGGGTAGACACGTTCGTCGAATACCTGGATATCCCACGGGGCGTCGCCGTTGATCGTGATACCCGCCTCGCGGACAAGCTCGCAGATGACGGCAGGGGGTTCCTGGCGCACCGGAATGTCCTCGGCAGGGTCAAGAACAAGCGCGTCTTCTGTTTCCATCGAGGGCTCCCCCTTCCAAAATTTTGAGGGCCCAGAATAAATTTTCAGAAACTATTTAACAAACGATTTTTTCATATCTTATCTATCTTATATATCGATACATACCTCGACTTTGGCCTTGACGAAACGTTCAAACGGGCAAGCCGTCTCATGACGGCGCAAAACATTTTGCGCAAAACAATCCCCTTCCCGGTTCCCGTCCATTCATACATGAATGCGGCATATCGGGGTCATCGATGCAATCTCATATCAACGTGGTGACCACCCGCATATTGAGCATATAAACATACTGTATATACTGTATATTCTATTTATATAAAGGATTTTCCATGGCGGGTAAACCTGTCAGGATCACTCTTCCTGCCGCGAACGACAACACTGCTGCTGCAAAACCGGCAGACAGGCGAAAAGCCTCTCCGACAAGCGTATCTGCAACGCCAAAACCCGCCAGAAAGCGGCCGGTGAACGCAGCCAAGCCGGTGACAGCCACCCGGAACCCCCCCCATCGCCCTGCCCCCGCAAATGCGGCTCCGACGCCCCGAGTCGTGCGCAAATCCCAGCCCGTCGGCGAGCAGAAAAAGGCCGACAGGTCGGAGAAACCCAAAAAGATCAAGCTCGTGCGTGACAGTTTCACCATGCCGGAAACCGAATATGCGTTGATTGCGGGGCTCAAAAAACGTTGTCTGGAAGCCGGCGTTTCCGCGAAGAAAAGCGAGATTTTGCGGGCAGCCGTCGCTGGTCTGGCAAAGCTGAGCGACAAATCGGTGGTTTCTGCAATTCGCCGTCTCGACGTCATCAAGACGGGGCGGCCGGCCAAGGGGTCAAAGTGATCCGCAACCCGTGCACGCCTTGGCGTGCCTAGCGACTCTGGCTAGCTGAACGCATATTTCATTCCCACGGCATGCCAGTATGCCGCCTCCTCCTCCAGCGCACGTTGGGTGAGCGGTCGGCTTTCCAGCCACCCCTCAGGCAGCGTCAGATGGACGCGCTTGTTGCTCACGTCAATCTTCAATTCAGGTAGATGCGGCTCGGCGCGGTTGCGGCACAGGATGACGGCCTGGCGCAACCGCCACACCAACAGGCGGTCATTATCCGGCACCGTCTCGGAGACGAATGTCGGCAGCTTTGTCAGCGCACCGCGCTGGGCCCGTGTCAGCAGCGCGAGGCGTGCCTGGTCGGTGCGTGAAAAACCAGGCATGTCGGCGTTTTCCAGGATGTAGCCGGAATGGCGGTGATAGCCGCCGTGCGACACCATGAGTCCGATTTCATGCAGGCGCGCGGCCCAGTCGAGAAAGCGGACGTCGTTTTCGTCGCCACCGCCGCTGGCGGCCAGCAGTTTCATCGCCACTTGCCTGACGTGCGCCGCCTGGCGGGCGTCGATGTGGTAGCGACGCATGAACTCGTCCACCGTCGCCTCGCGCATGTCATGCTCGTGAAATCGACCCAGCAGATCGTAGAGAATGCCTTCGCGCATGGCAGTTTCGGCAACGTCCATCTGCTCGATTCGAAGTTCGGTGAACAGGCCTGCCATGATGGCGAAACCGCCGGCGATGACCGGGCGGCGATCGCGCGTCAGGCCGGGCAATTCGAGTGCGTCGATCTGCCCGGCCTTGATGAAGCGGGCGCGTAACTGGGCGAGCCCGTCAGCGGTGATGCCACGTGTCGACCAGCTGTTCTGTTCGAGAATTTCACGTAATGCGCGGGCGGTGCCGCTAGCGCCGACGGCCTGCTGCCAGTTGTCTCGGGAAAATGCTTTCGCGATGCGCTCAACCTCGACGCGGGCAGCCGTCTCGGCGGCTTTCAGCGCGGCCTTATCGATGACGCCGCCGGCAAAGAAGCGTGCAGAAAAATTGACGCAACCCATGTGCAGGCTTTCGCCTGCGTGCAGCTTCAACCCGTGGCCGATGATGAATTCGGTGGAGCCACCACCGATGTCGACAACCAGGCGACGGGCGGGCGAAGCCGGTAACGAATGCGCAACCCCGAGATAGATGAGTCGCGCCTCCTCGCGCCCGGCGACGATCTCGATCGGATGCCCCAGCGCGGCTTCGGCTTTGGCAATGAATTCATTGGCATTCCTGGCGACGCGCATCGCCGAAGTGCCGACGCAGCGTATCGCGTCCGGCGGCAGGCCACGCAGGCGTTCACCGAAGCGCTGCAGGCAGGCCAATGCCCGTTCCTGGGTGACAACGTCGAGATACTTGTCTGCACCGAGCCCGCCGGCCAGACGCACGGTCTCCTTCAACGAGTACACAGCCAACACGTAGAAGGTCGTCTCGGTGCTGCCCTGCACAATGGACGCGAGCCGCCCGGCAAAGGAATCCGCACCGTGCGCCTGCATGGTGTCGATCATCATGGCGCGTGCGCCGCTACCGGAAAACGGTTTCATCAATGCGGTGGGCAAAGCATCGACCCAGCGCGCGTCGAAACCCAGCGCCTGCACAGTGCTGCGTACGCCATCCATCAGCAGGTCGAGTGCGCCGCTGGCGCGGAACACGCCGATCGCCACCAGCATGGCGACAAGATACGGAATGATCGTGACCGCCGTATTGAACCCTTCCTTGGCACCCTCGACGAAGGCCTCGTAGGCATTGATGCGACGCCATACCGCCATCAGCAGGAAAGTCACAACGATTCCGGACAGTACGACGTTGCTGAGGATGGCTGATTGCCGTGTCATCTCTGCGGAATCGAGGCTGGAAAAATAGGCAACCAGCCCGCCGATCAGTGCGGTGGCGCCACCCAGGTAAGCCATCGTGACACGGTTCCACAGATGCAGGCGCTGGAACACGCCGGTTACCAGGATGCCGATCAGGGTGCCAATATAGGTGGTGATGAGCAGCGGCACGAATACGTCGGTCGGATCGGCGGCACCGAGTTGCGCACGGAAGGTGAAGATGGTGACCGGCAGCAAGGTCACCGACGCGGTATTGATCACCAGAAACAGGATCTGTGCATCGCTGGCGGTATCGGACGAGGGATTGAGCTTCTGCAGTTCCTGCATTGCCTTGATGCCGAGCGGCGTCGCGGCATTGTCCAGCCCCAGCATGTTGGCGCCCATGTTCATAGTCATCGCGCCGAGCGCGGGGTGATGGGGCGGCACGTCGGGAAATAGGCGGTGGAACAGCGGCGCAAGGCCACGCGTCAGAACGTCGAGCATGCCGGCACGTTCGCCGACCTTCATCACGCCCAGCCACAACGCCATCACACCGGTCAGGCCGAGGGCGATTTCAAACGCGGTCTTGCTGCTGTCGAACAGCGACTTGACCAGGGCGGCGAATATGCCGGCATCGCCAAACAAAACCAGCTTGAATAGTGCGATCAGAAAGGCGACCAGGAAAAAGCCGACCCACAGTGCGTTGAGCATGAAACCTTAAGCGATCCACCCGGCGATGACGACCAGTAGCCCCGCCACCAGCCAGATCACCAGGCCACGCCAGATCATGCTGATGGCGCTGTCGATGCAATCGGCGTCCGGTGCTTGGCCGGTACCCAACTCGGGCCGCCATACGGTCTCATCACCCACATCAAGACTCTGGCCCAGGCGCACGCCCATGGCGCCTGCACCGGCGGCGAGCACGACGCCCTCTTCCGGTTCCGGCCAGCTCGGTGCCTGGGTGCGCCAGCAGAATGTGGCATCCTCGAAATTGCCGGCGATGGCATAGGTCAATGCGGTCAGCCGGGCAGGCAGCCAGTTGATGACCTGGAAGGCCTGCTGGGCAAACAAGCCGAACCGGCCCTGGGTGTTGGCCCAACGCCGCGCCAGGATCGAAGCGGTACGGAACAGCACCGCGCCGACCGGTCCCAGCGGTGCCAGCAGCACGAACCAGAACAGCACACCAAACATCTGACGCTGGCTCGCCGCCATCACCTGTTCGATGGTGACGCGCGCAATGTCGTCGGCGCTGAACGCGCTGGCATCGCTACCGCGCCACGCGCCGATCTGTGCGCGTGCCGCGTCGAGTTCATCTGCCCGCAACAGACGCGCGATGCGTTCGGCGTCGTCGCTGAAATACTTGAAACCCAGGGTGACATACAGCACACCCACATTCCATATCCATCCGAGAAACGGGCTAATGCTACCAAGCAACAGGAAAACCAGCCATACGCCTACCAGCACCGGCGCGGCCGCCAGCGCCCAGGCGATCGCTCCGTGGCTGTACTCCCCGGCATTGAGCTTGCGCTGAAGCCACTGAATGAACAGGGTGTAGCGCTGGTAATGCGGCAACGGTTGCCGCAACGGGCGCACGTGCTCGAGAACGATGGCAGCGAAGACGGAGAAGAACGCCATCAGCGGTTCATTTCCAGCGTGAAGACGCCGATCTGGTCGACCTTGCTTGCCGGGTGGTACAGCTCCACCGTCGGCATGACGATACCCTTGCCATCCGCTTCCAGCCTGTCGTCCAGCGCCTGATAGGCCTTGGACGGCGCGAGCAGCACCGCCGCCTGAACGCGCGCCATGTAGACCGGGCGCCGCTCGATTCGTCCCTCCTGCAGGCCGGTTGGGGCCGCTGCATCATCGGCCAGGGTATAACCCAGTTGCGCGCGCACCTTGCCGTTGTCGACGCGCGGATCGGTGAGGATGACGCTGATCGTGTCGCCTGCCACCACCTGCGCCTCGTTGAATCGGTTTAGCACGCCATTCTGTGATTTGCGCATATTGCTGATCGGACCTTCGTAGTCGAGATAGGCATAACGATACGGCCCAGCCTCGGTTTCAGTCACGCTGACGGACCTGAATCCGCCCCACCACCAGAAGACCGCGACGATTGGCAATACGAACGCCAGCACGAACGCCGGCCACTGT
>CAJDWX010000074.1_pt1 | contig 13543 bp, 14 predicted proteins | sample 7391741 | NCBI WGS metagenome assembly CAJDWX01 (sample SAMEA7055741, study PRJEB34461) | soil metagenome | biome: terrestrial ecosystem; feature: Peninsula; material: soil | place: Antarctica | collected 2016
TCGAGGATGAACTGCTTGGCGTAGTTGCCGTTCTGGATGTTGTCGAGGCATTCCTTCATCGCGGCTTTAGACTGGGCGTTGATGATCTTGGGGCCAGTCACGTATTCGCCGTATTCCGCGTTGTTGGAGATCGAGTAGTTCATGTTGGCGATGCCGCCTTCGTACATCAGGTCGACGATCAGCTTCAACTCGTGCAGGCACTCGAAGTAGGCCATCTCCGGCGCGTAGCCCGCTTCGGTCAGGGTCTCGAAGCCGGCTTTCACCAAGTCGACGCAGCCGCCGCACAGCACGGCCTGTTCGCCGAACAGATCGGTCTCGGTTTCTTCGCGGAAGGTGGTCTCGATCACGCCGCCCTTGGTGCCGCCGTTGGCGCAGGAATACGAGAGGGCGAGATCACGTGCCTTGCCGGATTTGTCCTGGTAGACGGCGATCAGCGAGGGCACACCGCCGCCCTGGGTATAGGTGGAGCGCACCAGATGACCGGGCCCCTTGGGCGCGATCATGACGACGTCGAGGTCGGCGCGCGGGGTGATCTGGTTGTAGTGGATGTTGAAGCCATGGGCGAAGGCCAGGGTTGCGCCCTTTTTCAGATTGGGTTCGATCTCTTCGTGGTACACAGCGGCCATCAGTTCGTCCGGCACCAGGATCATCACGAAGTCGGCGGCTTTCACGGCCTCGCCGATTTCCTTCACGTCCAGCTTGGCCTTCTTGGCCTTGTCCCACGATGCGCCCCCCTTGCGCAGGCCGACCACGACCTTGACGCCGGAGTCCTTCAGGTTATTGGCGTGGGCGTGACCCTGCGAGCCGTAACCGATGATGGCGACCTTGCGCTTCTTGATGAGGGAAAGATCGGCGTCCTTGTCGTAAAAAACTTTCATGGTGAATTCCTGAAGAAATGAAAAATCAGATTTTGAGGCTGCGCTCGCCGCGTCCGATGCCAGACGCGCCGGTACGCACGGTTTCGATGATGAAGGCGGAGTCGATCGCCTCAAGGAAAGCGTCGAGCTTGGAGCCGGCGCCGGTCAGTTCGATGGTGTAGGTCGACTCGGTAACGTCGATGATGTTGCCGCGGAAGATATCGGCGGTGCGCTTGATCTCTTCACGGTCCGCCCCCGCCGCCCGGACCTTGACCAGCATCAGCTCGCGCTCGATATGGCTGCCTTCGGTCAGGTCCATCACCTTGATGACGTCGATCAACTTGTTCAGCTGCTTGGTAATCTGCTCGACGATATCCTCGGAACCCACGGTGACGATCGTCATGCGCGACATCGTGGCATCCTCGGTGGGGGCCACCGTGAGCGATTCGATGTTGTAGGCCCGTGCGGAAAACAGTCCGGCAACGCGCGACAGTGCACCCGCCTCATTTTCCATCAGCAGCGAAATGATATGGCGGCGGCTCATTACAGGTCCTCCGCCAGGATCATTTCAGACAGACCCTTGCCGCCCGCCACCATGGGGAAGACGTTCTCGGCCTGGTCGGTCTGAAAGTCCATGAACACCATTCTTTCCTTCAGCGCGGGCGAGAACGCCTCCTTCAGCGCGGCCTCAACATCCTCAGGCTTGTCGATGCGCATGCCGACGTGGCCGTAGGACTCGGCCAGCTTGACGAAATCGGGCAGAGACTCCATATAAGACTCGGCGTAGCGACTGCCGTAGAAGAACTCCTGCCACTGTCGCACCATGCCCATGTAGCCGTTGTTGAGCGTGACGACCTTGACCGGAATGCGGTACTGCTTGCAGGTGGAAAGCTCCTGGATGTTCATCTGGATGCTCGACTCGCCGGTGATGCAGGCGACTTGTGCGTCGGGGAACGCGAGCTGTACACCCATTGCATACGGCAAGCCGACGCCCATGGTGCCGAGGCCACCGGAATTGATCCAGCGGCGCGGCTTGTCGAACTTGTAGTACTGCGCCGCCCACATCTGGTGCTGGCCGACGTCGGAGGTGACATAGGCGTCGCCCTTGGTCACTTCCCACAGCTTCTCGACCACGTACTGCGGCTTGATGATTGGACCGCTGTGGTTGTACTTGAGGCAGTTCTTCGAGCGCCACAATTCGATCTGCGTCCACCAGACATTCAGTGCGTGTGCATCGGGTTTTTCCTTCGCCTGCTTCAGCAGCGTCAGCATGTCGGTCAGTACACTTTTGACGTCGCCGACGATGGGCACATCGACCTTGACACGCTTGGATATCGAGGAGGGATCGACGTCGATATGGATGATGCGGCGCTGCTCGCGCGCAAAATGCGCAGGGTTGCCGATCACGCGGTCGTCGAAGCGCGCACCGACAGCCAGCAGTACGTCGCAGTGCTGCATCGCCATGTTGGCTTCGTAGGTGCCGTGCATCCCGAGCATGCCGAGGTTCTGTCGGTCGCTGGCGGGATAGCCACCCAGCCCCATCAGCGTGTTGGTGATGGGAAAGCCCAGCAGGCGCGTGAACTCGGCCAGCTGCTCGGCGGCATCGCCCAGCACCACGCCACCGCCCGCGTAAATCATCGGCCGCTTGGCTTCCAGCAGCATCTGCACGGCGCGTTTCATCTGGCCGCTATGCCCCTTGACCACCGGATTGTACGAACGCATCTCGAGGGTGGTCGGGTAGACAAAATCCGTGATGTGGGAGGTCACATCCTTGGGTACGTCGACCACGACCGGGCCGGGACGACCAGTTGCGGCAATGATGAAGGCCTTCTTCATCGTCACCGCCAGATCCTTGACGTCCTTGACCAGGAAGTTGTGCTTGACGCAGGGGCGTGTGATGCCGACGGTATCGACTTCCTGGAAGGCATCGAGGCCGATCGCCGCGGTTGGCACCTGGCCGGTGACGACGACGATGGGAATGGAGTCCATGTAGGCGGTGGCAATGCCAGTCACGGCATTGGTCACGCCCGGGCCCGACGTTACCAAGGCCACGCCGACGCGTCCGGTAGCCCGCGCGTAGGCGTCGGCGGCATGCACCGCTGCCTGTTCGTGACGCACCAGCACATGCTTGAACTTGTTCTGCTTGAAGATTTCGTCGTAGATGTTGAGCACAGCCCCGCCGGGATAGCCGAACACAAACTCGACCCCCTCTTCGGCCAGACAACGTACGACGATCTCGGCACCCGTGGCTTCCATAAACTGGCAATAAATCAATTCGTTGGTGAACCTGTGAGAGTAATCGGTTTGCCCTGTAACGGTCAAGAAATCATGCCATGGCGGGGGTTCGGCAGACTGTCGCGCCCTTTCCGCGCGTAATCAGCAGGTATTCCTGTCTCAACGAAAAACCCCTCCATCTGGAGGGGTCGGAACAACGAACTGCTCGATATAAACATTGCAGGTGTGTACGTCTGCGGATATCACTCACGCGCGGCTTCGCGGAGCGCTTGCATGATCTCATTCAGCGCCCCATCCGCATTCTCGAACAGACAAACCATGTTGCCGACGCTGCATACCGTCGTTGTGACCCCTTGAACAATCCAGCCCTGCGATGGAGACCAGCCCCGCATTTGCGAGAACAGGGACAACACATCGGTACTGCCCGAGACCATGCGGCGATACCAGTGGGCGAATTTCGCCAGATGCTCCATCATTTTGGACGACAGCATGCCTTCGGCTTCCATGATCATGCCGTCGTCACGAAAGCGGCAAACGGCCGTCACGCCGTCGAGTACCAGGATTTTTCTCAGCGACATAGGGGCTCCTCAAACCTACAGGGCATTGAACGTGGCTTCGTAGTCGGCGTCGCGGTTCCGGACGACCACACCGCTGTTGCCGTTCACCACCACCGACCATTCCAGTCCCACCACCGAGAAACCCTTGATCGGCTGGAATCCGCCCTGGCCGGTGATTGCTTCCCAGCCACGCGCTTCCATCCCCGCAATCGCCAGATTGGCCACGCACGAACGCGCCAGCAAATCCAGCACTTGCGGCGTTAGCTCGGTGCCTTCGCGCAGCACATGTGATAGCAGATCACCTTTGTCGGTGTATGTAAACGCCGCGAGTGCACCCGGCAATTCCATCATCTTCTGTAGATCCATCTCGTCTCCCCCTTACGTATTGATATCACGCTTTAGTACAGTGCTTCTTTGGTATCGCCTCCCAATCTGGCATACAGATTGGCCAGCAGATCATCCTCCACGTCGCCGACTTTGGCACGCATGATGGTCATCACGTCGTTCAGCAATTCGTCCCGATTTTCGATGAAGGAAAAATAGCTACCGACCGCGCATATCGTCACCTGCGCGCCGCGCACGATCCAGCCTTGCACCGGACGGCATCCGCATCCTTCGGTAAAGGAATCGAGAATTTCGGCCTGCATGTTGACCGTCAGCGTATTGGTACGGCACAGAATCGACGCCATGCGCGCAAATTCTTCGGTGAGGGCGCCCTGATAGGAGAACCGATCGCCACGATAGGCATATTCGCCGGCGGCGATCACGCCAGGGATTGCCATGAGTTGCTTTACGATATGCATCGAGCCCCCTCCTTGGTTTTGATTTGCATGCGGCGCGCTGTGGCAAAGTGTCGCACCCAAGTCGCAATATAGAGCCTCCATGCAAGACAACGCAATATTTCCCGTTTCTGCCACTTTTCTGGCGCGCGTCGCTGCGATGGTCTACGAACTGCTGCTGGTGACCGCAGTCTTGTTTATCGCTTCGCTTCCTTTCCTCTACCTGGTTGGCGATGCCGAGACCGGCTGGCGGCATTATGCCTTCCAGCTATATCTGGTTGGCGTGCTGTTTGCCTACTTCAGCGCGTTCTGGCGGCGCAGCGGGCAAACGCTGGCCATGAAAACCTGGCGTATCCGGCTGGTCGACCTGAACGGCGGCCGCGTCAGCCTCAAGCAATCCGCGTTGCGCTTCGTCCTCGCCCTTCTCGGTCTCGCACTGGCGGGCGTCGGTTTCTGGTGGGCCTTGTTCGACCGCGACCGCCAGTTCCTGCATGACCGGCTTGCGGGAACCCGCCTGGTTCGCGTACCACGCAAGGCCTGAGACGTGAACTGGCGCGACCACCTGCAGAGCCGCCTGCTGGCCATCAAGCCAGACAGCCTATGCGCACTCGATGTCGTGGCCCTTCAACTGGCACGCGACGTACTGCCCGAGACCCCGGTACACGCGCACGACAATAACCAATCCGCCCAACCGTGCGCGCTGGCGCTGGGGATCGATGCGCTGAACGGACTGGATCTGCAACAGGCCCAGCACCTGATCAGCCGGGTGCGCCTCTATGTCGCTCCGCGTCTCCTGCTCGTTGCATCGCCCGACTGCGCACTGGACGACGCGGCCTTTCGCGCCCTCGGATTTACGCTATCGGCGACAGATCCAGCGGAAAATCCGCGCGTTTACTATTACGATATCGATACCTACAAGACGGTGCCGGACTGGCTCAATTCCCGCTTCTGGGCTCATCCCGAACGCTGGGAGCCCTGAGCACCGCCTTCCGCGCGCAAGTATTCCGCATACGTTACACTGGCCTTTACGCGCCTCACCTATCGTATCGCTTCGCCATGCTGTCCAACCCTGTACTCGCTGCTTTCCGTTCCGCCCTTGGGGCCGATCGTGTCTTTAACGACGCCGCCACCTGCGCGTTCTATGCCTGCGACGAAACACCGCGCCGGGTCGAACCCGACGCCGTGCTGTTCCCCTCCTCGCACGACGAGGTACTTGCACTCGCGCGTGTCGCCTTCGAACATCGGATTGCACTGACTCCGCGTGGCGCCGGCTCCGGCAACGTCGGCGGCGCGTTGCCCGCGCCCGGCAGCGTGGTCGTCAGTTTCGAATGCATGCGTCGTGTACTCGAATTCGACCCCGCCAACCGACTCATCGTCGTCGAGTCGGGTGTGGTCACCGAGGATATTGATCGCACCGCACGCAACGCCGGCCTGTTCTACCCGCCCGACCCCGGTAGCGGCGCCTATTGCCGCATCGGCGGCAACCTCGCGATGAACGCCGCCGGCCCGCGCGCCGTCAAGTACGGCGTCACCCGCGACTACGTACTGGGGCTGCGCGCCGTCACCGGAGACGGCCAAGAAATCCGTACCGGCTGCCGCACCACCAAGGGCGTCACCGGATACGACCTCACCCGCCTGCTGGTCGGTTCCGGCGGTACCCTCGCCCTCATCACCGAGGCCACACTCAAACTGCTACCCGCGCCTGAAGCCGTTGCCACCCTGCGCCTATGCTTTGCCAGCAACCGGTCCGCACTCGATGCCGTCGGTCGCGTCATGCGCCAGGCCGTCGTGCCCAGTGCGCTCGAATTCATGGACCGGCACGCCATTGACGCCATCCGCTCGAGCGGCGCGGCGGACGATCTGCCGTCCGATACGCAGGCTCTGCTGATGGTCGAGGCCGACGGCGCCGCACAGGACCTGCCGCGCCAGATCGCCGCCCTGGAACAGGCGCTCGATGGCGAAGGCTTGCTCGAAATGCGCAGCGGTTTCGAACGCAAGGACATCACCCGGCTGTGGACCGCACGCAAATCGCTGTCACACGCAGTCAAGCGGATCGCGCCGCTCAAAATCAACGAAGACGTCGTGGTGCCGGTGTCCCGGCTGGCCGATCTTGTCGATTTTGTCGATCAAACCGCGCAGGCACAACAACTACCGATCGTCTCCTTCGGCCATGCCGGCAACGGCAACCTGCACGTCAACCTGATGGTGCACCCTGACGACGACGGCGAAATGGCACGGGCGCGCCTGGCGCTCGATGCGATCATGCAGCGCGTCCTGGCGCTCGGAGGCACGCTCTCGGGCGAGCACGGCATCGGCACCGAAAAACGCCGCTTCGTGCCGCTGGAAATCGATCCCCCCACACTTGAACTGATGCGCGCGATCAAACGTCAATTCGACCCGCACGGTCTGCTCAATCCCGGCAAACTTTTTCCTGACTGAGATCGTCGCGAAGGCTTTACAAGCGTGAAATGCATCTATAGAATGCGCGGCTTCGTTGGGGGTATAGCTCAGCTGGGAGAGCGCTTGCATGGCATGCAAGAGGTCAGCGGTTCGATCCCGCTTACCTCCACCAACTGACAGGATGTACGATGCATAAGCTAGGCGTCATCACCACGCTACTGGGGTTGATCCTGAGCATTGTCGGACTGGTTGTCGGGTTTTGGGAAATGCTGCATGGCAACGACAACGCGCAGTACTGGCTCTCGCTGGTACCATTGGGCTTCGTCGGATTGTTTGTCGGTGTCACCTTGACCCAGTTGTACAACAAGCAGGAAGGGCGCAAGCCTGAGCAGTAAAAGTTGACGGTTCACGCCGTCGTCCGGGTCCCCATCGTCTAGAGGCCTAGGACATCGCCCTTTCACGGCGGTAACCGGGGTTCGAATCCCCGTGGGGACGCCACCTTATTCCCGATAAGGTGACCAAGATCCGACCCGTCCCGGGTTGTGACCTGCACAAATTAAACTTTAACAGCCAAACGTATGGCGGCTTCAGCCTGCCTGCGCATATCGCATATGGGGTAAATACTGAAGGCGCCCCGAAGACGAATCGAACGTCCGACCGCCGCTCTACCCTGCTTCTTTAAGTTGAATTTTATTGATGAAATATTTTTCGAACTCACCCTTGGCGATGTGGACCCATCGTCCCTGCTTTAGCCAATTAATATCACGAAGCGGTACCTGTGGTTCCGAAAGATAAGCGGCGCCATTGTCACCCATGTCGGATAACCAATGCGCCCGTTGCGGTATGTTGCTGGTAAGTGGCTTACCTTGCATTTGAGCGAGCATATTTGCGACGACCGTCTTGACTTCATTCTGGATTGAATACACAGAGCTCGGCGCACCTACCGCCAGCGGCGTTTTGCCCACCATCCCACGTGCAATACAAACACCTGCAGCAAAAATATTTGGATGCGATGGACTTCTGAGAAATTCATCCACTTCAATCAGACCTCGCTGGTTGACCAGCGTTGATGCCGTGCGAACTGCCGCGATGCCTTGGAAAGCAGGCCAATAAACCGAGAAGGAAAACGGTATCGTTTGCGACGGTTTCTCATGGCCAGCGCTGTCGACTTCTGCAATCTGGATTGCATTCGCTTCCACATTCAGGGTTCGTGCGTTGCATATGACATTAATATTGCTGCTGGCGAGGGCGGCAGCAAATACCTCCTGGCTCTTTTCCTTGAGTCCCAAGCCCAGGTGGCCGGGCCAGGGTTCTGGCGTAATCAGGGTAATGGGTACACGGTCGCGCAGATTGCGACGCTTGAGGTCCGCATCAGCCATGAAGGCAAATTCATAAACCGGACCGAGGATGCTTGAGCCTTGCATCGCCCCTACAACGAGGGGACCCGGATTCTTGACGAATTCCTTATAGGCGGCATGCGCGTTCTCGGCCTGATCAATGTTAAGCACCGAATGCGTATGGCCAGTTAGTCCAGGCACCTCATCGAAATTACCTTCGATCCCGGTCGCAATCAGCAAATAGTCATACGACAGGGTTTCCCCATTGTTAAGCAATACCTTGTTATTTTCTGGTTGCAGGGCCTTCACTCCACTGCCGATAAAGTGGATACCTCGCGCATCAAGATGCGGCGCTACAGGAATGGATATATCCGGTCGGTTTCGCCAACCCATCGCAATCCACGGGGTCGATGGCACGAAGTCGAAATGGTCCTTATCGGAAACAACCGTGATTTCGTCCTTTGGACCCAATTGGGATTTCAGAGCATATGCAGCAGGCATGCCGGCAATTCCGGCACCCAAAAGATTTCAGAGCATATGCAGCAGGCATGCCGGCAATTCCGGCACCCAAAACGAGAATATGAGCCAATTCAATCTCCTCTGTTTAGGACCATTTCAAAAAAAGCACTAGATCGCTTGATGCCATTGGCACCGCAAAGTGCGATGCAGTGAAAGCTGTTCCATCCCCACGCCAAGTGCATGAATATAACTGGCGCGGATGACAGGTCCTGAAATTGTTTGGGTTGGGTAATGCGGCAATGCTCCAAGCCACCCCATCAACCGCCAGGACATGACAATATCGACCAGACTCCACTATAAAGCGGGATTTGAATGATTGCAGTAATGACTTGTCATGTTTTGAACAATAGAGGATAGGCATGAACGAAAAACTCACCATCGGCTTGAGCTGCGTGGAGGCAATGCGTCATTTCCTCTGGGACGCGCCAAAAAGCTAACAGGGCAGATCGGGAAGGATCAAGACGCGGTCTACAAGGAGATGATTGCCAAGGATTACAAAAACCTGCTTGCGGTCTTCACCAAATATTTTGGCGACTACGTGGACATAATTGGTCAAGAAAGGGGCTAAGGTGAAATGAGCAACTTCCAAGTTCACAAAAGGAGCGTTGAAATGAGCCGTAATCAAAGTCTGAAAGACCGTGCAAGAATCGCTTATCGTTGCCGCGCCACTCGCCTTGGCCGCCCAGTCCTTGAGCCGGCGAAGATTGAAGAAGTCGAGCATGACGACCGACGGTACATCGTGCTGGCGAACGTCAACGAGGTGTTGGCCGTCTACAGTGTCCACACCGTCAAGGGCGAGCTTGTCCTGAAGGGGCTGAAGAGCTGGCCCGCTGAAGTAACGAAAGCCTTCAAGTGAAAGGAGCGACGAGACGACTATTCGTGCGCCACACAAATTCCCTAGGGCCTCGACAGAGGTCCTTTTCTTTTACAAGTCTGTATCAGGTCGTTACCAAACCGTTATTAGAGAGGTCGCGCCGGAGTTGTAGATTGGCCTAAAGCCTTGTATTTATTGGCGCCCCGAAGACGAATCGAACGTCCGACCTACCCCTTAGGAGGGGGTTGCTCTATCCACTGAGCTACCGGGGCGTGGCGCGCATTCTACCGAATACCGTGTGGATTCACGAACTGGCTGGCCTACCCTCTGTCAGTCTATGATGCGTGTCAGGAGACCCTATGTTCAAAATGATAATGGGTGGACTGGCTATTCTGCTACTGGCAGCAAGTGGGGTTTTCTGGATGCTGCGACCCGGCACACAACGGGCGGAGGGCAGCAAGGCGCCGGACTTCGCCCTGCAGGACCAGAATGGTCAGATGCACCGTCTGGACGACTATGCCGGTCGCTGGCTGGTGCTGTATTTCTACCCGCGTGACGACACGCCGGGCTGCACCCGCGAAGCCTGTCTTTTCCGCGATGACATCGGCACGCTGGGGAAACTCGACGCGGCCGTGGTCGGCGTCAGCGTCGATAGCACACGTTCGCATGCCGATTTTTCCCGTAAGTATGGACTGCCGTTTCCGCTGTTGTCCGACCCCGACGGACGCGTCGCACGGGCCTACGGCAGCCTGCTCAATTTCGGAATTCTCCGCTTCGCCCGGCGCCACACATTCATCATTGACCCGGACGGACGCATCGCTGCCCGATTCGACCACGTAGAGCCCGCACGACACGCTGAAGAGGTCAGGGATACCCTGCGAAGCTTGCAAGGCGTCGGCACATCCTCGGCTTTCTCGATGGCCGACCATGGCTGAGCAGTCCCTGCCCACGAACGCCAATTCCGTACACAGGGGGTTTTCTCCCCTTATTGGAGCTGCCTTTCTTGCCCTGATCGCGCTGATCTGCGGCCTCCTGTTCAACAGCGTATTCCAGCTCAAGGCGCTAGGGCAGCAGTTGAACGTTGTAGTCGAACACCACAACCGCAAGATCGACATCATCACGCAAACCCAGGTGGCAGCGCATATTCGCACCGACAATCTGTTCCGCATGGTGCTGGCCGACGACCCGTTCGTACGCGACGACCATTTCCTGCGATTCAACCATGCAGGTTTTCTGGTCGGAAAAGGGCGCAATGCACTGCGCGAACTCGGATTCACCGCCGCCGAGCAGCGCAACTTCGATGCCCAGACTCAGTTGATCCGACGCATCCAGGCAGTGCAGGAATACGTAATCGACCTGCTGCACGCTAATGAGAACACGATGGCACGCAACGTCCTGGCGCACCAAGCCATTCCCTTGCAGGAGCAGTTCAATCAGGAATTGGCGGCCATGCGCGCGGCTTACCAGCGGGCCAACCTGGTCGCGCAGCAGCAGGCAAAGCAAACCTACCGGCACGCACTTTTGCTCACGCTGATCTTTGGTCTTGCGTCCATCACGCTGGCGTTGCTGATCGCCTGGTACACGACACGCAAGATCAACCTGAAATCGCAGCAGGTACGCAAGCAAATGACGGAACTGGAGCAATCGCGCGCCGCGCTGCGAGAGGAGGCGACTCACGATCCGCTAACCGGCCTGGCCAACCGGCGGTTGTTCTATGACCGGTTGCAGCAGGCGATCCGCCATGCCATGCGCTATGGCGGCAAGGTGGGCATCCTGTACCTGGACATGGACCGCTTCAAGGACATCAACGACCAGTATGGCCATCACGTCGGCGACGCCGTATTGATGGAAGTGGCACAAAGACTACTGGAATGCGTGCGCGAGTCGGATTCGGTGGCGCGACTGGGAGGGGACGAGTTCGTGGTATTGCTGGAAGGTGTCCAGGGGCGCGAGGACTGCATTGCCGCCGCCCTCAAGATCGAGCAAGGCCTGGAGCACGCCTCCCGCTTTGGCGAACTCCACCTGGAGATCGACGCCAGCATCGGCCAGGCGCTTTATCCCGACGACGGCAACAACGAAGATGCGCTGATCCGGGCGGCCGATGCGGCCATGTACCAGGTGAAATCCGGCAGCGAATCCGCTCGCCAGAGTCGCCTGCCCTTTCAGTGACCCGAATCAGCGCGGCTTGAGGCGAATCGCCTCGCGCGCGCGGCGTGCCTTGGCGCCCCAGATCCATACATATTGCACACCGGAGGCCACGGCAATAGCGAAGACGGCGACGAACAGGACGTGCAGCCAGCCGTCCAGCGACAACAATCCGGCCAGTTCGCCCAGCACCAGCGACAGCAGCGACAGTTCTGCAAACATGTGGGTCTTGCCCAGCCAGGTCGGGTTGATCTCCAGATGTCCCGCCAGCCCGCGATAGCTTAGTGCGCCCAGCACGATGATGCTGTCGCGCATCAGAATCGCCAGCGTTACCCACAGCGGGATCGCCTCCGCCTGTGTCAGCGTGACCAGCGTCACCACCCCCAGCGCCTTGTCGGCAACAGTATCGAGCGCGGCGCCAAGCTGGGTTATCTGGTTCAGCCAGCGCGCCAGCAGGCCGTCGATGCCGTCCGAGACCGCAGCGGCAAGGAACAACCAGCACGCAGCGTCCCAACGCTGCTGCAGGATCAGCCAGGCCACGACCGGAACGGCCGCCAGGCGCAACAGGCTAATGACATTCGGCAGATTGAATACGCGTTCGCCCATGTGCCCACCGTACTCAATTCAGGGGTTGTCTGGCAAGCTCGCTCCACAGTTTGTCGAGCCGCTTCGCCGATACCGGATAGGGGGTTTTCAGTTCCTGTGCGAACAGCGAGATCCGGAGTTCTTCCAGTTGCCAGCGGAAATCCTCCAAAGTGGCGGGCACTTCGCCTTTCACCTGCGTACGCCGCGCCAGATACTTGTTCTGCAGCGTCAGCACGCCGGCCATGCCACGCGCGTCGCGCTGTTCGGCGGCGGGCAGCTTCTCGAGCCGCTTCAGTATCCCCTTCAGATAGCGTGGCAACTCCTTCAGATGTGTCCACGGCGTGGCAGTGATGAAATCCGCCGGCACCAGCGCGGCGAGATGCGTATTTTCATCACGCATCACGGCGGTGAATTGCGGCTTGGCCTGAAGCCGTGCCGCCACCTGCGCATGCAGGTCGAGGATTTCCGCAGCGTCGCGCAGCAGCGCCTGCTTGACCACGGCGATTCTGGGCTTGGCGCGTTCCTTCTGCTTGCCGAAAGTTTTACCGTCACGTGGCGTGTCGTCGTCGCCGAGCAGCGCACGGGTGGCGATCGCATCAATGAGTGCTGCGCGCAATTGCTCGGGGCTACCGAAGCTGCGGAATTTTAGTCCCAGCGCCGTTTCACGCGCGAGGTCCTTGTCGAGCTGCTTGAACTGTGCCACCAGCGCGATCCGCAGCAGCCGCACCACGCCTCGTCGCGTTTCGCTTTCAGCCACGTCGGCGGCATCGAGCAGTCGCAGGTCGACGCTCTCGCCGTTGTCGACCAGCGCCGGATAGCCCAGCAGATCGCGATCGCCACGCTTGAATGTCACCTGCGCAGGCAGATCGCCGAAACTCCATTCGACGAGCCCGGTCCGTTCGAACTCGCTGTTTTCGGCACCGCCGCCGTAGGTGATGCGTGCCGCCCCACCCAGCTGCTGACGCAGCAAGGCCAGGTCGCGGCCGCCAGCGAGTTCCTGCCCGCTGTCATCGACCACGCTGAGATTCATTTTCAGATGCGCCGACAGCTCGCCTTTCCATTCGTCGGGATGAAGGTCGGCGCTGGTTTTCTTGCGGATATAAGCCGCCAGCGCCTCGGTCAACGTCCGCTCACCCGGCTTCGCCATTCCCAGAAACGCGGTCACCGTATCGGGCAACGGGATCAGCGGGCGACGCTTGTCCTTGGGCAGGAATTTCAACAACGCGGCCAGTTTCTCCCGGATCAGGCCCGGCACCAGCCAGTCGATCTGCGCGGTGTCGATCCGGTTAAGCAGGTACAACGGCAGCTCGAGCGT
>CAJDWX010000046.1_pt1 | contig 13456 bp, 13 predicted proteins | sample 7391741 | NCBI WGS metagenome assembly CAJDWX01 (sample SAMEA7055741, study PRJEB34461) | soil metagenome | biome: terrestrial ecosystem; feature: Peninsula; material: soil | place: Antarctica | collected 2016
GACCAGTTCCTTGCCAGTGCCCGATTCGCCCAGCAGCAGGGCGGTCGTATCCGAAGGCGCCACGCGCCGGATCAGTTCGAGCATCCGATTAAAGACGGCCGCCCTGCCGACCATGCCACTTTCGGCAGGAAAGCTGCTGGCTTCGCGCACGGTGAGCAGGCGCTCGACGAAATACTCGATTTTTCCCGACGCACCGACGATCGGCGTCAACTCGACGTCGACATGCTCCTCGCCGCGCGGCGTGTGATGCAGATGCAGCACCCGATGCGGTTCGCCGCTCACCCGACTGGCAGCGAGCGGACAGGATTCGCCGCATTCGTCGCAGGGCCGGTTGTAGCCATGCGATACCACATAGCAAAACTGGCCGACCACATTCTTGCCGCCCGCATACACGCGGCGATAGGCTGCGTTGGCTGCCTGAATCCGGTAATTGGCATCCATGACAATCTGGGGGTCGCGCTGGGTTTCAAGAAAGTTGATGAGTTCGTTGGCGGGTGACATCAATTTGCACCTCTTATGTCATATATGACAGACGACCCTAGCACGACTTGCCATATATGGCATTCTGCCTTTTCGACAATGTTGCCAGTTTGATCTATGCTTTTGAAACTAAAGAAAAATAAAAGCAGCAGTATCGTTCAGCGCGTTGGCACGACACTTGCGGGTAATCGACTTACATGAAACTCATCTTGCCCGTTTTTCTGCACCATCCTCTGGCCAGGGAAATCTCGCTCGCCATCGTCATCAAGCTGCTGGTGATCGTGGCCATTTTTTATGCGTTCTTCGCCGGCCAGGCGCCGCATACCGACGCCGACGCTGTCGCCGAGCGCCTCGCGAGCCCCCATCAATCCGCCCAATCTCAATCGTCACTCGGGAGTTCCCATGCTGACTGAAGAACTCGTCGATCTGTCGCGGTTGCAATTCGCGGTCACCGCGCTGTATCACTTTCTGTTCGTGCCGCTGACGCTCGGCCTGGCGGTGATCCTGGTGGTGATGGAGCTGACCTACGTCATCACCGATCGCCCGATCTACAAGGACATGGTGCGCTTCTGGGGCAAGTTATTCGGGATTAACTTCGCACTCGGGGTGACCACCGGCCTCACGCTGGAATTCCAGTTCGGCACCAACTGGGCGTACTACTCGCATTACGTCGGCGACATCTTCGGCGCGCCGCTGGCGATCGAGGGGCTGATGGCGTTCTTCCTCGAATCAACCTTCATCGGCCTGTTCTTCTTCGGCTGGGACCGCCTCAACAAATGGCAGCACTTCATGGTGACCGTGCTGATGGCGCTCGGCTCCAACCTCTCGGCGCTGTGGATACTGATCGCCAACGGCTGGATGCAGAATCCACTCGGTGCAGAGTTTTCCTTCGTCACCATGCGCATGGAAATGACCGACTTCTGGGCCATCGTATTCAACCCGGTGGCACAGGCTAAATTCGTCCATACGGTATCGGCTGGTTACGTCACGGCGTCGGTGTTCGTACTTGGTATTTCCAGTTGGTACCTGCTGAGAGGCCGCGACCTGGACTTCGCTCGCCGTTCGTTCCGTATCGCCGCCGGCTTCGGCTTCGCCTCGGCATTGTCGGTGATTGTGCTGGGCGATGAATCCGGCTACACCCTGAGCGAATCACAGCAGGCCAAGATGGCAGCGATGGAAGCGATGTGGGAAACCGAACCCGCGCCCGCCGCGTTCACGCTGTTCGCGCTGCCGAACGAGGCGGCCCAGCGCAATGATTACGAACTGAAAATTCCCTACACGGAGACGTTGCCCGGCATCCGCGAGATCAAGGAGAAGAACCGCGAACGCATCGTGGACGGTATCAAGGCGGTGACCGCATTGGAGCAACTGCGCAGGAACCGCGGCGATGCCGCTGCGCTCGCCCAGTTCGAAGCGCACCAAGCCAACCTCGGTTTCGGCCTGCTGCTGAAAAAATATATCGTCGACGTGTCACAGGCCACACCGGAAATGATCCAGCAGGCAGTCGACAGCACCATCCCACGGATCGCCCCGCTGTTCTGGAGTTTCCGCATCATGGTCGGGCTTGGCTTCCTGTTTCTCGCGCTGTTCACACTGGCCTTGTTCTATTCGATCAAGGGCAATTTCATCGAGAAAAAATGGCTGCTGCGCTGGGCGCTGTGGTTTATCCCGACGCCCTGGATCGCCGCCGAACTCGGCTGGATCGTCGCCGAATACGGCCGCCAGCCCTGGACAATCTACGGTGTATTGCCGACGCATATCTCGGTTTCCAATATTTCCGTCGCGAATGTATACGGCTCTCTCGCGGGCTTTATCGGCTTCTATACCGTGCTGCTCGTCGTCGAGGTCTATCTGATGAGGAAATACGTACGACTTGGACCTGCCAGCCTCGGCACCGGCAAATACCATGGCGAGCAAGCGGCGGGTGGCGCATTGCGTGCCGGCGCTGCATCGAACAAGGTTTAGGGAGCGGACATGGATTACGAAACTCTCAAACTCGTGTGGTGGCTCCTGGTCGGCGTACTGCTGATCGGCTTCGCGGTCATGGACGGCCACGACATGGGCGTCGGCACCCTGCTGCCCTTCGTCGGCAGGACCGACCTCGAACGGCGCACCGTCATCAACACCGTCGCCCCGCACTGGGAAGGTAACCAGGTCTGGTTCGTCACCGCAGGCGGGGCGCTTTTCGCCGCCTGGCCGCTGGTCTACGCAACGGCGTTCTCGGGCTTTTACTGGGCGATGATGGCGGCATTGTGGGCCTTGTTCTTCCGTCCGGTCGGCTTCACCTACCGCTCTAAAATCAACAATGCGACCTGGCGCAGCACCTGGGACTGGGGGCTGTTCATCGGTAGCGCCGTGCCGCCAATCATCTTCGGCGTCGCCTTCGGCAACCTGCTCCTCGGCGTGCCGTTCCATTTCAACGATCTGATGATGTCAACTTACACCGGTAGTTTTTGGGCACTGCTCAACCCGTTTGCCCTGCTGGCTGGTGTGGTGAGCCTGGGCATGCTCACCTTCCACGGCGCGAACTATATGATGATGCGGACCGAAGGTGCCATCTACCGCCGCACCCGTACCGCCAGCCTGATTTTCGGCGTGCTGACCGTCATCGCCTTCGCGCTCGCCGGATGGTGGGTTGCGACCAGTATTGACGGCTATGCCATCACCAGCGTCATCGACGGCAACAGCCAACCCGACCCGCTGGCCAAAACCGTCGTGGTGGCCGAAGGTGCATGGATGCTCAACTATGACCACCATCCCTGGGCGATCTGGGTACCGATCGCCGCATTCACCGCGCTGGCTGCAGGGATCCTGTTCGCGCGCCTCAACAAGGCCGGGCTGGCATTCTGGTCGTCGGCGATCGCCTGCGCCGGCATCATCGGCACCGCCGGGGTATCGATGTTCCCGTTCATCATGCCGTCGTCCACCGACCCGCGTTCCAGCCTCACTGCGTACGATGCGGTGTCGTCCCAGCTCACACTGGGCCTGATGCTGGGCGCCACGGTGATTTTTATTCCGCTGATCGTGATCTATACCTCGTGGGCCTACAAGGTAATGTGGGGCAAGGTCACGACCGAATTCATCTCCACCAACGACAAGTCGGTTTACTGAAAGGGGTCGCCATGTGGTATTTCGCCTGGATACTCGGAGTCACCATGGCCGTGCTGCTCGCCACGATCAGCGCGATGATGTGCGACGCCAGGGAATACGCGCCCGACGAAGCGCACAACCAGAACGCGAACGACACGCGGCAAGGCTGATCGCTCGCGTGGACAAGCACACCCGCGTGATGCGGGAAAACTGTTATTTTGCCTGGATTGCACGGGCGTATTTCTGGAGTTCGCCGTGAGCACACCCCACATTGCCGTTCTCGGATCGGGATTCGCCGCGCTTACCGCCGTGCGCGAACTGCGGCGGCACAATCGCGACGCACGGATCACGCTCGTCGCTCCCCGGGCCGCGCTGACGTACTACCCGAGCCTGATCTGGGTGCCCTCGGGATTGCGACGCGGCGCCGACCTCGACATCGACATATCGAGCTTTCTTGCCGAACAGGGAGTCGAATTCCACGCCGGGCGTGTCACCGGCCTCGCCGATGGCGGTCGCACCGTGCTGACCGACAACGGCAACGTAATGAATGATGCGCTGCTGATCGCCAGCGGCGGCCGCTTCCTCAAGTCCTTGCCCGGCATCGAACATGCGCTGACGATCTGTGAAGGCATCGCTGCAGCCGAATCGATCCGTGAGCGCCTGGAAAAAATGGACCGCGGCACGATTGCCTTCGGTTTCGGCACCAATCCCAAGGAGCAGGGTGCGATGCGCGGCGGGCCGATGTTCGAACTGCTGTTCGGCATCGACACGCTGCTACGCCGTCAGGGTCGCCGTGATCGCTTCAAGCTGGTGTTCTTCAACGCCGCCAAGCAACCGGGCAAGCGCCTGGGCGAGAAGGCGGTGACCGGCCTGCTGCGCGAAATGCAGAAGCGCGACATCGCCACCCATCTCGGCCATAAGCCCACCGGCTTCGAAGCCGACCGGGTCAAGACCGAAGGTGGCGACGTGCCCGCCAACCTGATTCTCTTCATGCCGGGCATGACCGGCCCTGCCTGGGCGAGCGAGGCCGGGCTGCCGCTATCCGACGGTGGCTTCTTCAAGGCCGACGCACACTGCCAGGTCACCGGAACCGACAAGATCTACGTGGCCGGCGATTCTGGCAGTTACCCCGGACCCGACTGGCTGCCCAAACAAGCGCACATCGCCGACCTGCAGGCCAAAGCCGCCGCAAACAATCTGCTGCTGGCACTGGCGGGTAAGCCAGCGGTCGCGCGCTTCAAGGTCGAACTCATCTGCATCGTCGATACGCTCGATCGCGGCATCCTGGTCTACCGCAATGAAAAGCGCGCGCTCATGCTGCCATCGTGTCGCCTGTTCCACTGGGCCAAACGCTTTTTCGAGTGGCAGTATTTACGCCCCTACCGCCGAGTCAGACGCACATGAACGGCACATTCAACACTGGCTGGGCGCGTGGCGCGTCGCTAGGGGCGGCATTGGTGATGATGATTCTGATCACCGTGTTTCCGCGGGGTCTGACGACCACCAGTGGCAGCCCGATCAGCCACGGCATTCTCGCGCTCATCATGTGGGGCCTGTCGGCCGGTTTCGTTCACGGCGTCGGATTCGTCCCCCACAACCCGGTGTTGCGGGTGGCGCTCGGCCCACTGATCGCCTGGCCAATGATGGGCGTCGGGCTGGTTTTTTATATCCGCTATTTTTTGAGGTGATGCCATGCACGTGACCAATCCATCTGACCTGTCAGAGTTCGACAACAAGCTATCGATTATCGCTCCGGCTGGCCAAGCGATGCGAAGAAGAGGCTGTTGAAGGCCGAATTCCGTCAGCCAGTGCCACAAAAGAAAGATCGGTAATTCTGTGTCCTTGTATGATGAATGCGCACCGCAGATACCCGTCATCAAACGTTTCGATTCACCCCCCTCCACTGATAAGGAATCCTCATGAAAAAATCCCTGATTTTGACCCTACTGCTCGCCGGCTGCGCCACTTACGGTACTCAAACCGCGCAACCCGAACAGGTTGAAGAAAGCCGCAATGTGGCCAAGTCCCTGGCCATGCAACTGGGTGCCAAGCTGAAGGCGGAGGTAAGCGCCAACGGGCCCGCGTCCGCCGTTAGCGTGTGCAAGGAAATCGCCCCAGAGATTGCATCCAGCTTGTCCAAGCAAACCGGTTGGGAAGTAGGTCGCGTCGGCACGCGCGTGCGCAACGCCAAGACCGGCACGCCGGACGCCTGGGAAGCCAAGGCGCTCGCAACATTCAGCGAGCGCATGAAGCAGGGCGAGAAGCCCGACACGATGGAACTGGCCGAAGTCGTGACCGAACCCTCCGGGAAATATCTGCGCTACGCCAAGGCCATTGGCGTGCAGCCCCAATGTCTCACCTGCCACGGTCCGGCCGAATCGATCCCGGCAGGCGTCAAGGCACGTCTGCAGACCGAATATCCGATGGACCAGGCCACCGGCTATCAGGTCGGCGAATTGCGCGGCGCCATTGTCGTCAAGCGGCCGCTTTAATCGCTTGCCGGGGCAGACCGCAGGTGCAGGTCTGCCCCTCGGCATCGCCGCAGTCGGCGATGCCATCAGCCGCGAGCGGGTCGGCCGCGTTACTCCTGTGTCGAGGCAATACGTAACGGGACTAGAACACTGAAATGGAAAATGCCATGAAAATTGCAGTCGCCAGTCAGAACCGAAAATCCGTCACCGGCCATACCGGCAAATGCCGCAAGTTCTGGATCTATGAGATTGCCGCCAGGCAGATTACCGGCAAGACCTTGCTGGAACTGCCCCGTGAGCAAAGTCTCCACGAACACCATAGTGCGGAATCTCACCCACTGGCAGGCGTGCAGGTGCTCATCACCGGCGGCATGGGTGAGGGACTGGCCCGGCGCCTGGCTGGCATGGGCATCGAAGGCCTCGTCACCACCGAAACCAGCCCTGAGCAAGCCGTCGAAGCCTATCTGGCGGGCACGCTGCCACTGGGCCAACCCGAGGCACACAGCGGACACGATCATCACGATCACGACGAGGACGACGAAGACTAAACGTGCCCATTTCAACCCAAACCGAGTCGACCCCGTCTTCTCGGCGCCACCACCGAGCCGGCATCGTATCGCGTGAATGGACTGCGCTCATGACTTCGATTGACGCGATCAATCGAGCATGACAGCCCAATCAATTGGACGCGATGTTGGTTACGACCTAAGCTGAAAGTCGTTAGCAAGCACGAATATCCAATTCATCCAACGAGAGGAAATAGACATGTCTGAAACCACACCCAGCCGCGGCTTCCCGCAGATCAATGCCCCAGCGCCCAACTTCGAAGCCAAGACCACTCACGGTGTGAAAAAACTGGCCGACTACAAGGGTAGATGGCTGGTGCTGTTTTCCCACCCGGCCGACTTCACCCCGGTCTGCACCACCGAGTTCATCGGCTTCGCCAAGCATCATCCCGAGTTCCAGAAACTTAACTGCGACCTGCTTGGCCTGTCGATCGACAGCTACTACTCGCACGTCGCCTGGGTGCGCAACATCAAGGAGAAGTTCGGGGTGGATATTCCTTTCCCGATCATCGAAGACCTGTCGATGAAAGTCGCCAACGACTACGGCATGATCCATCCGGATGCGGACGATACCTCGGCGGTACGTGCGACCTTCGTCATCGACGACAAGGGCATCCTGCGCGCGATGGTGTACTACCCGATGACCAACGGCCGCTCGATTCCCGAGTTCGTCCGTCTGGTTACCGCGCTGCAGACCTCGGACAAGAACAAGGTCGCGACCCCAGAAGGCTGGCAGCCGGGCGACAAGGTCATCGTGCCGCCGCCGGCCGACCTGGATGCCGCCGACGCGCGGATGAACGAAGGCTACGAATGTAATGACTGGTATTTCTGCACGAAATCACTTTAAAACACGCGCCCATCCTCGAATAGGCGCATAGATCGGAACCGGCCACATACCGGGAAGGTTCAATCTTCCCGGTATGTGGCCGGTTTGTTTTCTTACCCGGCACGAACGCATTCGTTCACGAATCCCGAGGGGTATTCACAATGAGCGGCAAGAAAAAACTGATCACCACGACCGGCTGTCCGGTGGCCGATAACCAGAAAGTGACGACAGCGGGGCCCCGTGACCCAATGTTGCTGCAGGACTTCTGGTTCCTGGAAAAGCTGGCCCACATCGGCAACTGCCCGAAGGCCGCTCCTGCCTATGGTGAAGCGTGGCCAAGGCACTGGAGATACCACTGAGCGAAGTGCCCTCGGCAAAGGAAGGAGAAAACGGATCGAGTGTCGAACTCGTCCGTTAGCCGTTGTGGATTACGGTAACCGGGCAGCGCTGCAGATTGATTACGTGCCGTTCCAGCAGCCCTGTCCCGGCTGCGTCCGCTAGAAATTGAACTGCCGGTCGAAGAATGCTGCCACCTGATCCGGTGGCAAGGGTTTGGCAACTACATAACCCTGGATCTCATCGCAGCCCTGATCTTTCAGAAACACCACCTGCTCGACCGTTTCCACGCCCTCGGCTACCACTCTCAGATTCAGGGCATGCGCCAGGCGGATGATTGCATTGGCGATCTCGGCATCGTCGCTGTCGGTGAGAACGTCGTCCACAAAGCTCTTGTCGATCTTGAGCGCATCAATCGGCATGCGTTTCAACTGGCTCAGATTGGAATGGCCGGTACCGAAATCGTCGATATACACATGCAGGCCGCGCTGGCGCAGTGCATCGAGCATGTCGAAGGTACGCGCAGGGTTTTCCATCGCGGCACTTTCGGTTACTTCCAACTGCAGATACGAGGACTCCATGCCGGTTTCCTTCAGAATTGCATCGATGTCGTCGATCAGGCGCGCATCGGAAAACTGGCGCGGCGACAGATTGATGGCCACCGGTGGCGGGTTGAGGCCGGCATCGCGCCAGCTAATCCATTGCTCGCAGGCTGCCTTCACCACCCAGCGGCCGAGCGGCATGATGAGACCGGTTTCCTCGGCTACCGGAATGAACTGATCGGGCCAGATGATGCCGCCCGACCGGGTCAACCAGCGCGCCAAGGCTTCCAGCCCCACTACCCGGCCGCTGGCGAGATCAACTTTCGGCTGATAGGCCAACGCCAGTTCGTTGTGTTCAAGTGCCTGGCGCAGGCCGGTTTCCAGGTTCAGCTGCTGCTGCGCCACGGTATTCAGTTCGTCGCTGAAATATTCGAAACCGCTGCGGCGTTGCTTGGCCTGGTACATCGCCAAATCGGCCTGGCGTAGCAGGGTGTTGGCGTCAAGCCCGTCGTCCGGATACACGCTGATGCCAACGCTGGCGCCGATGGCATAACGGCGGCGCCCGAGCTTGAACGATTCGGCCAACGCCTTGAGCAGCTTGCGTGCCACCCGGCCGGCTGCCCGCGAAGCCGGCGGATGCATCAGGATGATGGCAAATTCGTCCCCGCCCAGCCGGGCGACGAAATCATCGGCGCGCAATTGCTCGTCCAGCCGGGTGGCCACGACGCGCAGCACTTGGTCGCCCACCTCGTGCCCTTGCGAATCATTAATGTGCTTGAACCGGTCGAGATCGATGAACAGCAGCGACACCTGGAACTTCTCGCGCTGGGCGCGTGCTAGTGCATGGCTGAGGAAATCCTGGAAATACGAGCGGTTGGGCAAGCCGGTCAGCGGATCGTGGTTGGCCAGCATGTCGAGCCGCATTTCGGAATAGCGGCGTTCGGTCAAGGCAGCTGATACGAACAGACCGCCCAGCGCCATGGTCATCATGCTGATCTGCAGTGCGAACACGTCGCGTGGCGTCGTGGCGCCGGTAAGTCCGCCGAAGGAAACGACCGAGACGCCCAGCACGATCAGCGCTGCCAGGAAAATAGCCAGACTCGCGCCGGTCACCGAGAATCGCAGCGCCGCCCACAACACACCGGGCAGCAGGATGAACAGAACGATTTCGGCAGGCCGCAAGGGCTCGACATATTCCATCATCACGCGCGTCAGCAGCAGCATGCCAAGCACCAGCACCAGACCTTCCACACGCGCGGCCTTGTTGGTCGGCAACAAATCCCAGCGCGACGTCGTCAAAAGCAGCGGCGCAATCAGGTATACCCCGAGCAGTTCTCCCAGCCACCAGACCCCCAGGGTCTGCCACAACGGGTCGGCATCCACACGAGTGAAGAAGCCCAGACTGAAGGCACCTGCCAGTACGGTCACTGCACATCCCAGCGGTGCGGCTACGAGCGCAAATTTGGCGACGCTGGAGACATAATCGAGGGTGGAACTGAAAGGCGGCAGGTAGCGCGGCAGATACCCGATCACGACAGCGCCTGCAGCCGCGCCAAGCGCCAGGTGAAATGCCGTTTCCGGTGGCAGGATCTGGCTGTTGAGCGCAAACGATCCAAGCAGCACGCCCACGACGCCCGCTACGCCGAAGCGCAAGCTCGCCATGGCGCCAATGCCGGCAGCGAGTCCGACCACGGTCACCACGTTGGCAACATACGCGGTGATCTTGAGGCTGGCCCACCCCACCAGCGCGTAGGCCAGCGCCGTCAGACCGACGATAAGCGCAATACGCCTGACTTCGGCCAGGCTTGGCAGTGCCGAAGGACTCAAGGCGCTAAATCCGGTTACTGGGTGGGATCGACCTCGGCACGCACGGATTCCAATGCGTCCTTGAGTGTCTCCTCGGACAAACAGTTGAGTTGTTCGGCCAGCATTTCGGCCGCATCGATCGTGCCCGCTTCATCGGGCAGGCTTTCGGTATCGAGGTTGGCGACGAATACCGCCGCCGCGCCGGTCACTTGCAAGAGCTGGCGGCGCTCGTTCATCAGCATCTCGACTTCATCGCGCAGCAAGCGGATTTCATCTTCTTTTATGGCGTGCAGAGTCATACGTATCTCCGTGTTTCTTCATCTGTCAGCCAAACAGGGTCAATACCCCGGTATAGCCATATAAGCGGTTGTAGGAAATTTCTCCGTTGGCGAAGAAACCCACCAGCGGAAAGTCTCCGAGAGTATCGCGAATCAGTTCCAGTTCACGGTTCGGCGCGCCGAACATGTGCTGGCCGCGCCCCAGGCAGGAATAGTACACGCCGCCACGGATCGGCGCGGCCAGTTGCGTCCCGATGGCCGATAGCATCCGCAGCAGGTCGTCTTCGGCGGTTTGCTGGTCGCGGCGGCAGAATAGCAGTTCGTCTCCCGGCTCGACGTACTCGCCAACTGCCACGAGCTTGTTCTGCGGATCGACGCCAAGAATATTGCGCACCAGATAATCGCCGGTATCCGAACCGCGGACCGGCAGGCCGACGAAAATGTAACCCGCCGCGCGCCGCAGGTCGTGCGCCAGCACCTCGCCGATTTCCTCTTTCATCACATCCAGCGCCGGGCGGTGATCGAGACTGCCGATGACGTTTTTGTCCGCCGTGGTAACGCGGTGGCGCGGTCCCAATGGCGAGATGCCCTGCGTCAGCCGGGTCGCCAGCTTCACCCGCTCGCTAAACAACACGCCTGACAAGCCGCCGCTCACCACGCCATCGCTGATCTGCGCCGTCGTCTCGCTACGCGAACTCGACAATCCACCGACGACAAACCCGCTCGATACGTGTGCGGAGAGGCTGTCGATCAGTTCCTGCATGCGACTGTTCGCCGGGTCGCCGTGCACCATGGCGAAATAGGCATCCGCCGGCTGTGTCTCGATATCCTGCGGCACACGCAGCACTGGCAGCATGCTGAAATCGGCGGAATCGAATTCCCCCAGCATCACGGCCAACGCCGGCTCTTCGAGATATTCCACACCGGTGGCGCAGACCCCGACACCCACACTGCCGGTCCAGTGCGGCACGCCGGTCGCGCTTTTGAAGAACGCCAGGATTGCATCGAGGTCGTCGGCAAACGCATCCGACACATAGAGGAATCCCAGCGTCGCCCCCGACGGGATTGCACCCAGCTGGCCCATGCAGTCCCGGGCCGCCTGGGTCCAGTCGGGGTTCGCGACGTGTGCGAATTTGAAAGGGGAGGTCATGTCCTTACAATCTCGATGATGAGGTGCATCAGGTTTGGCCCACGTATCAGTAGCCTGTCTCGCCGCTACTCGGCAATTCGCCCTCGCCGAAGAAATTCCACAATAGACGCGCCACTACTTCAGGTGCAATCACGGTGTGCTTGTTATGACTCTCCTGGAGCGCCACCCGCAGCTTCTTGCGCAGTTCTGGATCACCGGTGAGGTCGAAAATGATGTCGACTTTCGCACCCATGGTCACCACCTCCATCGCATCCTGGAACACCGGGACCTTGCTGTGGCTGAACCCCAATACAACGGGCGATTCCAGATTACGGTTCGCAACGGCGACGATCTCCACGTTGACGCCCTCCTCCTGGATTTTCTCCAGAAAATGCTCGGCAAATTTTTCCCCGACTTCACCCAGCCCCAGCAGGGCAACCTTGACGACATGACTCATGAAATAACTCCTCGTATCAGTTATGGTTGAAACAGTAAATGAAACAGTAAACCTGTTTTTTTATTCACCCATGCGATCATGGATGATTTGGTCGCCTGTCGGCGCAATTTCTGCGCACGGGTAGCATACGGTCACAGCCCTCACCTGTCGATACTGGCGGGCCAGCCGCCGGTTCGACGCATCAAAATCGGCCAATCTGTTCATGCCCGCAAGCCGGCGATATGATTCGGTCTGTCACTCAAGGCGTCCGCCATGCCCGAACCTGCTCCGCTTTACCCGACTCCCTCCCCCTACGCCAGCGGTATGCTGGAAACGACAGGCCCCCATCGCATCTACTGGGAAACATCCGGCAACCCGGACGGCATCCCGGTGCTCTTCGTCCACGGCGGTCCCGGCTCCGGTACGTCACCTGCCCACCGGCGCTTCTTCGATCCGGCACGCTACCGCATCGTTTTGTTTGACCAGCGTGGTAGCGGCCGCTCGACGCCGCACGGCGAACTGGCCGACAACACCACGCCGCACCTGATCGCCGACATGGAAGCGCTGCGACACGAACTCGGCATCACATCCTGGCTGGTCTTCGGCGGTTCGTGGGGATCGACTCTGACACTTGCCTATGCCGAGTCTTATCCCGGGCGTTGCCTGGGGCTCGTACTGCGCGGCATCTTCCTGTGCCGCAAAAGCGAGATCGACTGGTTTCTCTACGGTATTCGCGCCTTCTTCCCCGAAGCGCAGCGCCAGCTTGCCGAATACATCCCGGAGAGCGAACGCCACGACCTGCTGACGGCTTACCATCGCCGCCTCGTCGATCCCGACCCCGCCGTGCACCAACCCGCGGCACACCAGTGGGCTACCTTCGAAGCATCGTGCTCGACTCTGCTGCCCAATCCGGCGCTCGTCTCGGCGTTCGGCAGCGACAAAACCGCCCTGTCGTTGTCGCGCATCGAGACGCATTATTTCATCAACGACATCTTCCTGTCCGACAACAGCCTGCTCGCCAACGTCGACCGCATCCGCAGCATTCCGGCGATCATCGTGCAGGGGCGCTACGACGCGGTCTGCCCCATCGTGTCGGCCGACGAACTGGCGCGCGCCTGGCCCGAGGCCCGTTATGTCATCGTGCCGAATGCAGGCCACTCGGCATTCGAGCCCGGCATCGCACGCGAACTGGTCGCCGCTTGCGACCGTTTCGCCCAGACCGGAGGCTTTGACTGATGGCCCGGTCCGAATCGCTGCATTGAAGTTTGACCACCCGGCCTTCGTACCCTACCGGGCGCTGATCGATGGGCTGGGCCTCGCGCAATCTCCGGCCTCGCCACGCCCGGGCGGTCTCGATGCGCTCAACGCCCAGGCCGAGCACCTCGACACACGCAACGCACACGGACTGCCGCTGCGTTTTTTTACGTCCGGTGGGCACCTGTCCGCGCGCGATTACGAAACCCACCTCCTGCAAACCGGGCAAGTTCCGACCCGCG
>CAJDWX010000033.1_pt1 | contig 13275 bp, 9 predicted proteins | sample 7391741 | NCBI WGS metagenome assembly CAJDWX01 (sample SAMEA7055741, study PRJEB34461) | soil metagenome | biome: terrestrial ecosystem; feature: Peninsula; material: soil | place: Antarctica | collected 2016
CCGATGAAGCTGGCGATGAAGTGGTAGCTGTGGTCGTAGCCCGCCTGCATCCGCAGCGTGAGTGGAATGCCGTGTGTCGTACAGGCCGCCTGCAGGTTTTGCGGGAATAACTGTTCGGCCAGAAATTCGTCGCCGGTACCGTGGTCGATCAGTGCAGGTGGGAGCGTCGCACCAGCCTCGATGAGACAGGTCGCATCCCAGGCATCCCAGGATTTTCTGTCGTCGCCGAGGTAGGCGCCGAAGCAGCCTTGCCCCCAGGGGCTGATCACCGGGTTGCAGATGGGCGCGAACGCGGAGACCGAGGCGTACAGGCCGGGATTTTTCAGTGCACAGACGAGTGCACCGTGGCCGCCCATCGAGTGACCGCTGATGGCGCGTTTTCCGGGAATCGTGGGAAAGTTCGCGTCGACGAGCGCGGGCAGTTCGCGGGTGACGTAGTCGTACATCTGGTAGTGCGTCGCCCAGGGCGGCTGGGTGGCGTTGATGTAAAAGCCTGCACCCTGGCCGAGATCGTAACGCTCGGGTATGTCGGGGACGCCGTCGCCGCGCGGGCTGGTGTCGGGCATGACAAGGATCAAACCGAGTTCGGCTGCGTATCGCTGCGCGCCGGCTTTTGTACGCACGTTGTCGTCGGTACAGGTCAGCCCCGACAGCCAGTAGACCACCGGCAGTTGTTGCGTGGCCGCCTGCGGCGGCAGGTAGACCGAGAAAGTCATCGTGCAATGGCAGGTGTCGGATTCGTGCTGCCAGCGTTCGAGCCAGCCGCCGAATTCCTTGATTCTTTCGACTTGTTTCATTGTCGCCTCAAAAAATGATGACCGAGCGAATGCTCTTGCCTTCGTGCATCAGGTCGAAGGCGCGGTTGATGTCCTCCAGCGGCATGGTGTGGGTCACCAGGCGGTCGAGCTCGATCTTTCCCGCCATGTAGCTGTCGACATAGCCCGGCAATTGCGAGCGGCCCTTGACGCCGCCAAATGCGGTCCCTTTCCAGGTACGGCCGACAACGAGGTTGAACGGGCGGGTGCAGATTTCCTGGCCAGACCCTGCGACGCCGATCACCGTCGACACGCCCCAGCCCATGTGGGTGCATTCGAGCGCGTCGCGCATCACGTTGACGTTGCCGATGCACTCGAACGAGTAATCAACGCCGCCCTGGGTCAGGTCGCGGATATATTCGGCGACCGAGCCGTTGACATCGCGAGGGTTGATGAAATCGGTCGCGCCGAGTGCCTTGGCCATCTCGAACTTGTCGGGGTTGATGTCGATCGCGAGGATGCGGCCGGCCTGGGCCATCACCGCGCCCTGGATTGCAGACAGGCCGATGCCGCCGAGGCCGAACACCGCGACGGTCGAGCCGGGTTCGACCTTGGCCGTGTTGAGCACGGCGCCGATCCCCGTGGTGACGCCGCAGCCGAGCAGGCAGACCTTGTCCAGCGGTGCGGCGGGGTTGATCTTGGCGAGCGCGATTTCCGGCACTACGGTGTATTCGGCGAAGGTCGAGCAGCCCATGTAGTGGAAGATCGGCTTGCCGTTCTTCGAGAAGCGCCGGGTGCCATCGGGCATGTAGCCGGTCCACACGGTGGACGCGATCGACTGGCACAGGTTGGTCTTGGGCGAGGCGCAGTATTCGCAGTGGCCGCACTCGGGAATGTAGAGCGGGATAACGTGGTCACCCGATTTCAGCGTCTTTACCCCGGGACCGCATTCGACCACGACGCAGCCGCCTTCGTGGCCGAGGATGCAGGGAAAGGCACCTTCCGGGTCGTCACCCGACAGGGTGAAGGCGTCGGTGTGGCAGACCCCGCTGGCCACGACCTGCAGCAGCACCTCGCCCTCGCGCGGCCCTTCGACGTCCACTTCCTCGATCGACAGTGGCTTTTTCGGTTCCCAGGCAACAGCAGCGCGTGCTTTCATGGTTTGGATCCTTGGTGATGAATCGGAGAAGAGCGATAGACGGCAGGCCGATGATGCCAACTTCCATGGCATCCACAACGTGCGCAGAGTCGGGCAAGCCTAGCCGGTTTGCTGCAGCAGCTTCTGGTAGGCGTCCTCGAACAGTTTGACGCCGTCGTCCTGCAGCGTGTTGCCGACAGTATCCATATCGATGCCCAGGTGAGCCAGTTCCGCCAGCTGCGACTCGGCTTCGGCGACGCCTTCCGTCACGCGCGGCACCGGATCACCATGGTCGCGCAACGCGGCGAGTGTCTTGTCGGGCAGGGTGTTGATGGTTTCCGGACCGATCAGTGGCTCGACATACAGCAGATCGCGATAGTCCGGGTTCTTCACGCCGGTACTGGCCCACAGCAGGTATTGCGGCGTGGCGCCCCGCTGCGCCAGCGCGGCGAAGGCTTCGCCATGAAAGATTTCGAGGTAACGCTGATAGGCGAGACGGGCCATCGCCACCGCTGCCTTGCCGCGCAGCGACAAGGCAGCCTGGGTTCCGATGGCAGTCAATTGCGTATCGACCAGCGTATCAACGCGCGACAGGAACAGGCTTGCCACCGCCTTGCTGTGTCCCACACCAGCATCGGCCTGAACGCGTGCGTTGAGACCGCGGATAAAGGCCTCGAAGATTGCTTCGGTCTGGGCCACTGAAAACAGCAGGGTCACGTTGACGTTGATTCCGAGCATGGTCAGTGTCTCAAATGCACTAACGCCTTCGGGTGTGCCCGGTACCTTGATCAGCAGGTTGCGGCGGTTTACCGCGTCCGACAGGCGTTTCGCCTCTCCCACCGTGCTCGCAGTGTCGTACGCCCAGCGCGGTGCGACTTCCATGCTGACAAAACCGTCGTTGCCATCGCGGGCTTCATAGGTAGGGAGTAACAGGTCGCACGCCGCCTGGATGTCGGAGATGGCCAGCGTCTCGTAGCGCCGCTCGGCGTCCGGTTCACTGACTTTCAGCCGCATCAGGTCGTCGGCATAGTCTGGGCTGGTGGCAAGCGCCTTCTGGAAAATCGACGGATTCGAGGTCACGCCCGAGATCCCGTCCTCGGCGATCAGCTTTGCCAGCGTGCCGTCCTTGATCAGGCTGCGCGACAGGTTGTCGAGCCAGAGACTTTGGCCGAGGTTGGCGACTTGCTGTGTGATGTTCATGGGCGGTCCTCGCATGGCTGAAATGTTCAGGATAGAACATGTACATGATGGCAAGTTCAGCGGGCCGCGTCGACCCATGCCCGAAGCCGCGCCTGTGCTAGACTCCGACGCACTCTTTCGGCTCTTTTGCGGCTTATTTCATGTCTGGCAGCACACTCGGCAAACTGTTCTGTGTCACCGTGTTCGGCGAATCGCACGGACCCGCGATCGGCTGCGTGGTCGATGGCTGTCCGCCCGGCATGGCATTGACCGAAGCCGACATCCAGCACGACCTCGACCGCCGCAAGCCGGGTACCTCGCGCCATGTCACCCAGCGCCGCGAATCCGACACCGTGGAAATCCTGTCCGGCCTTTACGAAGGCAAAACCGCCGGCACGCCGATCGCGCTCCTGATCCGCAACGAGGACCAGCGCAGCAAGGACTACGGCAACATCGCTGACACCTTCCGCCCCGGCCACGCCGACTATAGCTACACGCAGAAATACGGCTTCCGCGATCCGCGCGGCGGCGGCCGCTCGTCGGCACGCCTGACCGCGCCCATCGTTGGCGCCGGCGCCATCGCCAAAAAATGGCTCGCCGAAACATACGGCATCGTGATTCGCGGCTACATGAGCGCGCTCGGCCCGATCGACGTACCTTTCGAATCGTGGGACGAAACCGGCAACAACGTCTTCTTCTCGCCCAGTGCGGCCATCGTGCCGGAGCTCGAGGCCTACATGGACGCGCTGCGCAAATCCGGCGATTCGGTTGGGGCGAAGATCAGCGTGGTCGCAGACAACGTGCCACCCGGCTGGGGCGAGCCGCTGTACGACAAGCTCGACGCCGACCTCGCCCATGCGCTCATGGGGCTCAACGCGGTCAAGGGCGTGGAGATCGGCGATGGCATGGCCGCCGCTCGGCAGTTAGGCACCGAACACCGCGACGAGATCACGCCCGAAGGCTTCCTCTCCAACCACGCCGGCGGCGTGCTCGGCGGCATCTCGTCGGGCCAGGCCGTGGTCGCCCACATCGCGATCAAGCCCACCTCGTCGATGCGCCTGCCCGGCCGCTCGATCAACCTGCACGGCCAGCCGATCGAGGTCGTCACCCACGGCCGCCACGACCCCTGCGTCGGCATCCGCGCCACGCCCATCGCCGAGGCGCTGATGGCGATCGTGCTGATGGATCACGCGCTGCGCCATCGCGCACAATGCGGTGACGTGGCCAGCGGCACGCCGGTGATTCCCGCCAACAGTTAGAGCCCCACGACCCGGCCACGCCATGCTCCTTGTATGGCCGGCCCAAACGGTGATTGGGGTTTGACGGAGTGGTGGTGTACGCTAGGTTTAAATTCCCATGCGACCGGTGCCTGACGCCATGCGACTTCCCATCAGTCTGAAAATCTTCAGCATCACTACCGCACTGCTGGTGCTGATGGTGGTCGTCACCTGGCTGTCGGTACTCAACTTCCGCCAGCTCAACAACCAGGTGCAGGCGCTGTCCGACTACTACTTGCCGCTGGAGCAGCAGGTGGGGAGCGTGGAAATCCTTATCCGCGACCAGATGGTGCACATGGAGCGGGTGATCGCAGGGATGGCGGCGGCCCATCCCGACCCAGAGTATCTGGCGAAGGAGTCGACCGCCTTCGACATGCGCGGGATCAACGCCGACCAGATCATCGATTCCTCGCTGCGTATGCTGCACGAGGCCGAAGCGGAAAAAGGCATCGAGCTCGACCGCGTCACACTCGCCGTACTGGGCAAGGAACTGCCGCTCATCCAGACCGCACGTCAGCATTTCCACATGACTTTCCGCCAGTTCCAGATCGAGGCGGAGGAGGGCACACCGCGTTCGCAGAAGATCGTGCGCGACAGTCTGTTGCGCGAGAAAGACGCGATCGACATCGAAATCCAGAAGACCACCGATCTGCTCAACAAGCTGACGCAGGATACCGCGAAGCAGGCCAAGGCCGAAGAGGCGCGAGCGACCACGCTCAACTGGATCATCACCGCCATCGCCACCGCGCTTGGGCTGATTTTTGCCGGGTTCGTTACCCGCTCGCTGGTCGACCCGGTCAAACGGCTGCTACACGGAACCCGCGCGGTCGAGGCGGGCGACCTCGATGTGGAAATCCTGGTGCACACTCACGACGAACTCGCCACGCTCGCCACCTCCTTCAATCACATGGTAGGTGGGCTGCGTGAGCGGGAGCGCATTCGCGCGACCTTCGGCCAGTACGTCGACCCGCGCATCGTCAAGAGCCTGCTGGAAAACCGCATCCCGACGGATCGCGGCGAACGCCAGGTGATGACGGTGTTCTTCTCCGACCTGCAGGACTTCACCCGGATGTGCGAGGGGCTGACGCCAGACGCCGCAGTGCGCTTTCTCAACCACTATTTTTCGTTGATGTCCGAGGTGATCCTCAGCCAGCATGGCATCGTCGACAAGTACATCGGCGATTCGGTCATGGCTTTCTGGGGTCCGCCCTTCACCGACCCCGCCGACCATGCGCGACTAGGCTGCATCGCCGCCCTGGAACAACTGGCCAAAATGGACACCTTCCGCGCCTGGCTGCCCGAGATGTTTGGTACAAGCCAGGCTCTGCCCGAGGTGCACGTGCGCATGGGCGTCGCCAGTGGCGAAGTGACGGTCGGCAACATCGGCTCTGAAATCTCGCGTGGCTACACCGTCATCGGCGACGTCGTGAACCTCGCCTCGCGGCTGGAGCAAGCCAACAAATTCTATGGCACGCGCATCCTGGTCAGCGAGGGTACGCGGGATCTGGCAGGTGACACGCTGGCCTTCCGCGAAATCGACAGCCTGCGTGTCGTCGGCAAGCTGGAACCAGTCAGGGTGTACGAACTGTTCGGGCTGAGTGCGGAATTGAGCGAAGGCGCCACACAGCGGGTGCAGACCTATGAGGCGGGGCTGACGCGCTATCGCGCCCAGGATTGGGATGCGGCTGAAGCGGCATTCCATGAATGCCTCGCTGGAACGCCGGGCGACCCACCCAGCCAGGTCATGCTGGAACGGATCGCGACGTTCCGGCAGACGCCACCGGAAGTAGGGTGGGATGGGGTTTGGGTGGCGGTAAGTAAGTAAAGCCGAAGGCCAGTATCAGCCGCTATTTTTTATCACTTGTCGTGTTTCTCAGAGCTTGAGCTTCATTTTGGATGTCTTCGCGCGACCACCGTTCAAAATTCTCTTGCTTCAAACGGTCAAAACCCACGGTATTGCGCTCGCAGTGATAGTGGTGATGACGCATTCGGGCCTCTTCTGCCACTTTCTGTGCTTCTGCCTGCGATTCCGGCCACTTACCCATAAGGCGAAGTGCCTTCTCTAAGGCTTTATATAAGCTGTAAATCAGTACGAAAAGCCCCAGCCAATTGCTTCGCCACTCAAGAACCGCAACACTAGCTGGTACGACCGCTGCCCAGACAAAAACAATCCACCAGCCGAAGCGCAAGTGCTTGGCCTTCCCTAAAGCCTGCTTGCGTAATTGCTGTTTAGTCTTAAACGGTACCCCTTCGTAGACTTTTCGAAGATACGCAGTGTCCAACGCATCCTTTGGCAGTTCATCACTGGTTATTAAACGCCACTCTCGAACTGTCTTATTGGTTTTTGTATCGATATAACCAGTGAAATGGCTGAAGGGCCGATGGCCTTCGAGGCCTATTAGCTTCCCCGTGTCATCGAATGCTGACAACATGATTGGGACAGGATATCGCTCTAGCCATATGACCGACTCGGTCTCCATCGTTGAAGCTATGTCTTCTGGCGATCTGGCCGAATCAAGAACTACAACATCAAGAGTCGCAAATTGATATCCCGAGATGGGTGGACGGTATTCAACAAAGTACCAACCACGATCTTCTTTCGTTGCTTCAAAAAATAGTTGATCTGCCTCCGGTACTGGGTTACTCATGCTGACTTTTAACGTGCTACGTGAAGGTGGCAATAAGGGATTAGCATCAAGCCGCTTCAGCGTGCAGCTTTACCCCTAGCGCCCGCGCAACTTTGAGCACCGTCGCAAAACTCGGATTACCGTTTTCGCTGAGCGCCTTGTAAAGACTCTCCCGGCTTAGCCCCGCATCGCGTGCGACCTGCGACATGCCTTTCGCTCGGGCAATGTCTCCCAGCGCGCGCGCGATGCCTGCAGCGTCGTCCGACGCCTCGTCCAGCCAGGCATCGAGATAGGCGGCCATTTCTTCGGGCGTGCGTAGCTGCTCGGCGACGTCATAAGGTACGGTCTTCGTCTTGGCAGTCAGTTTGGTAGAAGCCTTGGACATTGGGGTTACTCCTGCAAGTTTCTGGCGAGCACGATGGCTGTCTTGATGTCCTGCGGCTGCGTCGATTTGTCACCGCCGGCAAGCAAGATGATCAAATCCCCGTTTCGCTCTGTGTAATACACCCGGTAACCGGGACCAACATCGATCTTCAGTTCCGAAATGCCATGCGTGAGATTGCGATGCTGGCCTGGATTGCCATATGCCAGCCGATCCACTCGTCCACTCGCATCTGGATGCGGGCGCGACCGGATCGATCCTTCAGCTCGTTGATCCAGTCACGGTAGACCTCGGTCATCGCCACACGCATGTGGCTGAGTGTATCCTGTAGGATACATATGTCAAGGCTCCGTTGAGGATGTGTTGCTACACGACGACACCCTCATTCCCATGACATGTGCACCCCAGCTCCGCGTTGGTCGTGTTGCCACAGCACATGATCTTACTGGCGCTGCAACCGCCCCGATGGCCCGGTCTGGCCTGAAGGCTGGCAAGCGTCTCTGCAAGGAGAAGACATCCCGGCTAATGGAGATTCCCTGCGTTAGGTAGAGCAAACGCTCAAGCCATCTGGCTGAGGGTCTTGCGAAAGCGGGCCAGGGCGATGGCGAAGAACACCGCACCGATAACGAAGTTGGCGGCGAACTGCGGCCACACCACATCGAAGCCGGCGCCGCGGTACAGAATGGCCTGCGCTGCCGAAACAAAATGCGTGGTCGGCGCGGCCTGCATGATGATCTGGATGAATTCGGGCATGCTCTCGGCCGGGGTCGAGCCGCCAGACAGCATCTGCAGTGGCATCAGCACCAGGATCAGCGCCAGCGCGAATTGTGGCATCGAGCGTGTGAGCGTGGCGATGAAAATACCGATCGACAGGGTGGCAAACAGCGTGAGCGCGGCGCAGCTGAGGAACAAGATCACCGATCCGTTGATCGTGACCGCCAGTGCGCCTTGCACGACAAAGATCAGCGATACAGCCGCGGCGAGAAGTACCACCAGGCCCATCGACCAGAGTTTGGCCGTCATGATCTCCGCTGGTGTCACCGGCATCACCAACAGATGCTCGATGGTGCCGTGCTCACGCTCGCGGATCAGCGCCGCACCGGCGAGCAGGATGGAGACCATGGTGATGTTGTTGATGATGCTCATGACCGAGCCAAACCACGCCTCGTTCAGTGCCGGATTGAAACGCACGCGCAGCGCCAGGTCTACCGGCGGCGCGGGGTTGGCGCGGTAGCGCTGGCGAAACTCGGCCACCTCGGCGCCGACGATCTGCTGGATGTAGCCGTTGCCGTTGAAGGCCTGACCCATGCGCGTGGCATCGACATTGAGTTGCATCGCCACTGGCTTGCCAGCCAGCACGTCGCGCTGGTAATCCGGTGGAATGACGAGCACGAAGGTGTAGGTGCCGGCGTCGAGGCCGGGATCAATTTGGTTCAGCCCGATCATCGCGGGGTAAGTGAAATTGGGCGGGAAAAATGCCGCAACGATGCGTGCGGAGAGGGGCGAGGCGTCTTCGTCCACGATGGCGATGGACGCCTTGTTCAGTGCCTCGGGCATGGCCGTGGCACTGGTATAGATCGACACGGTGAAGACATAGACTACGAACACCAGCATCAGGGGGTCGCGCCACAGGCTCCACAGTTCCTTGATGCCGAGCCGGTAGACATGGGACAGGAATCTCATTCAGGACTCCTGTTTGCGCAGCAGCGCAATGGACACGCCCAGGATCACCGGGATCGCCAGAAACAGCGGCCACAAGGCGCCGCGCAGATCGGAAAAGCCCAGTGCCTTGTTGAATACCCCGCGGCTGATATTGAGGAAGTAGGTGGTCGGGTAGAGGTGGCCGATCACGGCGCCCACGCCTTCGAGTGACGACACCGGGTCGATCATGCCGGAGAACTGGATTGCCGGGATCAGCGTGCCGATCATGGTCAGGAACATGGCCGCGACCTGGCTCTTGGTGAAGGTGGAGGCAAACAGTCCCAGCCCCGTTGCGCACACCGAATAGGCCACGCCAGCCAGCAACAGCGTCCAGAAACTGCCCTTGATCGGCACCCCGAACAGCGTCACCGCCAATAGCGTCATCAACAGGAAGCTGACCATGGTCAGCGCGATATAGGGTAGCTGCTTGCCGAGCAGGAATTCGGTGCGTGTGACTGGTGTCACGTAGAGGTTGATGATCGAACCCAGCTCCTTCTCGCGTACCACCGAGAGTGCGGCCAGCATCGCCGGAATCATCATCAGCAGTATCGGAATTACCGCCGGTACCATGGCTGGCAGACTCTTCACATCGGGGTTGTAACGAAAGCGCGTCTCGACGGCGGTCGGGTTGAATGCGGCGCGCTGGCCGTGCTGGCGTGCTGCCTGGTCGGCCAGCCAGCCCGCGTGCATGCCGCTGATATAGCCCTGTACCGTGGTTGCCCGCATCGGCATGGCGCCATCGATCCAGGCGCCGATCTGCACTGGCGTGCCGCGCGCGACGTCGCGCGCGAAGCCAGAGGGGATCTCGATTGCCAGCGACAACTCGCCGTTGCGCATGCGCCGGTCCAGTTCAGCGTAGTTGTGGATCGGCGGCTGCTCGCGAAAATAACGCGAGCCCGACACGTTGAGCGTGTAGTCGTAGCTCAGCGTGGTCTGGTCGCGGTCGAGCACTGCGAAGGGTAACTCGTTGACGTCCAGGGTAATGCCGTAGCCGATAATGAACATCAGGACCAGGCTGCCCACCATGGCGAGTGTGGCACGCAGCGGATCACGCTGCAGTTCCAGCGTCTCGCGCAGCGTGTAGCTCAGTGCGCGCGCCGGACTGAACCAACCGCGTTTCCCGTGGCTGCCGTCGGCCACCAATGGCGGCGCATCCGTGGCCGCGTCGCTTGTCTCGGGGGTGCCACTGGCATCCCGCAGGTAGCCAATGAACGTCTCTTCCAGCGTCGCCGCGCCGCGCTCGCGCACCAGCTCCGCCGGCGTGCCGCTGACCAGCACCTTGCCGGCGTGCATCAGCGACATGCGGTCGCAGCGTGCGGCTTCGTTCACGAAATGGGTCGAGATGAAGAGGGTCACGCCGTCGTTGCGCGCCAGGTCGATCATCAATTGCCAGAACTCGTCGCGTGCGATCGGGTCGACCCCCGAGGTCGGTTCGTCCAGGATCAGCAGTTCGGGCTGGTGCACCATCGCCACCGCCAGCGACAGGCGCTGACGGATGCCCAGCGGCAGCTTGCCTGGCAAGGCGTCACGCGCCTCGGCGAGGTTGAAGCGCTGCACCATCTCTTCCACACGCGCAGGGATCTGTTTCTCGGGTACATGGAACAGGCGCGCGTGCAGCACCAGATTCTGCTCTACCGTCAGTTCGGTGTAGAGCGAGAACGACTGCGACATGTAGCCAACGCGGCGGCGCGCGTCGATGTCGTGCGGATCGACCGGCTGCCCGAACAGCCAGGCCTGGCCCTCGCTGGCGGGCAGCAGGCCGGTCAGCATCTTCATGGTGGTGGTTTTGCCGCAGCCATTCGAGCCCAGAAAGCCGAAAATCTCACCGCGGCGGATGCGGAAGTTCACGCTGTCCACCGCCACGAAATCGCCGAAGCGCATGGTCAGGCCTTGCGCCTCGATCGCGATGTCCTCATCGCCGCTGGCGTCAAACGGCGGCACCACCACAGCGTGGTGCCGGCGCCGCTTGGCCTCGGGCAACAAGGCAATGAACGCCGCCTCCAGCGAGTCGGTGCTGGTGCGTTCGTGCAGGGCCAAAGGCGTGCCGGTGGCCAGCACGCGGCCGTCATCCATCGCCACCAGCCAGTCGAAGCGGTCGGCCTCCTCCATGTACGCGGTGGCGACGATCACGCTCATCCCGACATGCTGCTTGCGGATGCGCTCGATCAGGTCCCAGAACTGGCTGCGTGCGAGCGGATCGACGCCAGTGGTGGGCTCGTCCAGGATCAGAAAGTCGGGGTCGTGGATGAGCGCGCAGCAGAGCCCGAGCTTTTGCTTCATGCCACCTGATAGCTTGCCTGCAGGGCGGTCGAGGAAATCGTACAGGCCGGTGCTGCGGGTCAGGTCATCGATGCGGCGACGCCGTTCGGATTTGCCATGGCCAAACAGGCTGCCGAAAAACTGCAGGTTTTCTTCCACCGACAAGGTCGGATACAGGTTCTTGCCCATGCCCTGCGGCATGTAGGCGATGCGTGGACAGACCTGGTTGCGGTGCGCGCTCCTTGCCATGTCGCCGCCGAGCGCGTGCACCGTGCCTTGCTGCACCGCGCGCGCGCCTGCCAGCAACGACAGCAGACTGGATTTGCCGACTCCATCGGGGCCGATCAGGCCAACCATGCAGCCGGCCGGCAGGTCCAGTGTTACGTCATCGAGCGCCAGTGTCTTGCCGAAGCGCAGGCTGACGCCGACCAGGCGCGCAACCATGGCCGGGTGATCTGTGAGCGGATCGCTCGCGGCGGTCACGGCGTATTCTTCAGCGCCAGCGTGGCCGGCCAGGGGGTGCTGGAATCCAGCTTGACCCAGGCCACGCCTGGCAGGCCGGTCTTGACCTGCTTGAGGTGTCGTTGCAGCAGATCGCGGTCGATCTGCGCCTTGACGCGAAACATCAGTTTCTGCCGCTCGCTGGCGGTCTCCACCGTCTTGGGTGTGAACTGCGCGGTGCTGGCGACGTAGGAAATGCGCGCCGGAATCACATAGTCCGGGGCGGCGTCGAGCACGATGCGCACCTCGCTACCCAGCGCCAGCCGGCCGGCAACCATTTCGGGCACGAAAAAGTTCATGTAGACATCGGACAGATCGACCAGATTGAGCACTTTGCCGCCCGCACCGAGCACCTCGCCCGGCTGGGCGATGCCGTCCGCCGGCGCGTTGCTTTCGCCAGTCAGCGCCTTGGCAATCGACACCACCGGCATCGGCACGGTAACGCTCGGGTGGCACTTGGAGGCGCCCGCACCACTGCCGTGACACACATCATCGTCGGTCACCGTCGCCGTGTTGATGACGTGGCCCGCTGTTGCATCCGACGCCTGTACCACGTACGTGCCAATCAGTGTGCAGTAAGCTCCAGGCGCAAGCGGATCGCATGGGGCGGTGCCACCAGCACTACCCGTGAGTCGCGTGATCATGGGGTCACTGATCGCCACGTCGTGCAGCGTGGTGTTGCCGCTGTTCTGGACAGTCACGGTAAAGGTCAAGGTGTCGCCAACATCCACTTGGCCATTGCCGTTCACGTCGCCCGCCGTCGTCAACTCCGACGACTTAAGCGAAGCCAGGTTCGGCGCCTTGTGCGCATTCGCTGTAGCTTGCGACTCATTCGAGTCCAACGTGCCGGAGTGCGCCGTCGCCTTGTTCGTTACCGAACCGGCATCAATGTCGCCTTGTACGACGCTGTAAGTGCCCGTGCAGGTAATAAAGTCACCCGGGGCCAATATGCCACCCGTTAATGCAGGACAGCTAACCGAAGCGATATGGTCATCACTAACCGTGATCGGATTGGTGATCGTCGTGTTGCCGCTGTTGGTGACCTTGTAGCTGTAGGCAATCGAGTTGTTCACCGCAGCGTAGGGATTACCCGAGGTGATCGACTTGGCCAGGGTCAACGCAGGCGCCAACGCAGGCAGTGCAACCGCCGCACTGTCATCGTCGCTGACCGTATTGTTTTGCGGGTCCTTGCCGCTTGCCGTCGCGGTGTTGTCGACGTCGCCGTCGCCACCACCGTTGTTGTCAATATCGGCCTGGGTCACGGTGTAGCTCGCGCCAGTGCAGGTAAAACTTGCGGACGCACCCGGTGCCAGAGTTGAGATTGTCGTGCAGTTCAGGCCCGTCAGCAGAGTGTCGCTGAGGTCGATATCGTGAATCGTGACGTCGCCGGTGTTCTGCACCGAGAAGCTGTAGGCCACTGCCTGATTGGGACCGGTGACGCTGGTCGGGTTGGCCG
>CAJDWX010000034.1_pt1 | contig 13191 bp, 13 predicted proteins | sample 7391741 | NCBI WGS metagenome assembly CAJDWX01 (sample SAMEA7055741, study PRJEB34461) | soil metagenome | biome: terrestrial ecosystem; feature: Peninsula; material: soil | place: Antarctica | collected 2016
TCCGCTCCCGCTGGACGAACTCATCGCCTGGCTACAGGCCCGCTGATCGGCAGAGTCATCCCCAAAATATTGGTCTGGACGACGATACCGTCGATCACGCCGATGATGTCGGCGATTTTCTTCGAGTTGGTGCTGATTGAAACCGTGGTATCGACCACTTGCCACACCACATCCTGCTCCGCACGGCATGCTCAGCGGTGGAGCCTCCGCATCGAGGCTGCACCGATTCCGGCGCTCGATACAATGCGTAGTTCGGCACGGCCCGAACTCTGCGAAGCCTGAAGAGTCAATTAAGACATACGATATTCGGAACGGCAGGATGATGCGATGCGGACAAGCCACGGGCTACGCACCACCGGTAAAACCGTTTTGCCGCCAGGCTTCGAACACGACCACGCTGACGCTATTGGACAGGTTCATGCTGCGCGAATCGGGCAGCATGGGCAGGCGCAGACGGTGATCTGCCTCGAACTGCGCCAGGATCTCCGGAGGCAGGCCGCGCGATTCCGGGCCAAACACGAGCACGTCGTCCGGCCGGAAAGCGATATCAGCATAACGTGCGCTGCCCTTGGTGGTGAGCGCGAACCAGCGCCGGCCGGCCAGGGCCGTCTGCACCGCGTCCCAGCCGGCATGCACCGTGACGCAGGCCATGTCGTGATAATCCAGACCGGCGCGCGCCACCTGCTTGTCCGACAGATCGAAACCCAGCGGCTCGACCAGATGGAGGCGGCAGCCGGTATTGGCTGCGAGGCGGATGAGATTGCCGGTGTTAGGTGGAATCTCGGGCTGAAACAAAACGATGTCAAACATCTGGCTTGGCCTAAAATGTAAGCTTCTTCGAAAGTCCTATTCTATGGTTCCTTACCTCACCACTGCACTCACCGGCCCGCTGCTGGAACTGGAAAAACGTTTACTCGATGCTCAGCCGACCATCGAACACTGGTTTCGCCAGCAATGGAAAGAGCAGTCGGCACCGTTCTATACCTCGGTCGACATCCGCAACGCGGGCTTCAAGCTGGCACCGGTCGATACCAACCTGTTTCCCGGTGGTTTCAACAATCTCAACCCGTCGTTCATGTCGCTGTCGATCCACGCGGCAATGGGCGCAGTGGAAAAAATCTGCCCCGACGCACAGCGTTTATTGCTGGTTCCCGAGAACCATACGCGCAACACGTTCTACCTGCAGAATGTCGCGGTACTCGCGCACATCCTGCGCCAGACCGGCCTCATCGTGCGCATCGGTACCCTGATTCCCGAAATCACCGAGCCGACCACGCTGGAACTGCCGGCCGGCGGGCACCTTACGCTGGAACCGCTGGTACGCAATGGCGACCGCGTCGGACTGGAAGGTTTCGACCCCTGCGCGGTGCTGCTCAACAACGATCTTTCGGCGGGTGTGCCCGACATCCTCAAGGGTATCGAGCAGACGATCATGCCGCCGCTGCACGCTGGCTGGGCGACCCGTCGCAAGTCGCGCCACTTTGCCGTGTACCAGCATATCGCCAGCGAATTCTCGCGGCTGATCGGCATCGACCCCTGGCTCATCGATCCCTATTTCAACCACTGTGGGAAGATCGACTTCCAGGCGCGTCAGGGTGAAGTCTGCCTGGCTGAAAAAGTGGGGGAAATGCTGGATAAGATCCAGACGAAATACAACGAATACAACATCGACCAGCCGCCCTTTGTCATCGTCAAGGCCGACGCCGGTACCTACGGCATGGGCATCATGACCGTGAAATCGCCGGACGACGTGCGCGAGCTCAACCGCAAGCAGCGCAACAAGATGGCGGTCGGCAAGGAAGGACTCGCGGTCAGCGAAGTGCTGATCCAGGAAGGCGTCTACACGTTCGAGAGCATCAACGGCGCAGTTGCCGAACCGGTGGTCTACATGCTCGACCATTTCGTCGTCGGCGGCTTCTACCGCGTACATACCGGGCGCGGCCAGGATGAGAACCTCAATAGCCCCGGCATGCATTTCGTGCCCCTGGCATTCGACGACACCTGCCTGACACCCGATCATGCCGCCAATCCCGACGCTGCGCCCAATCGCTTCTACGCCTATGGCGTGATTGCGCGGCTGGCGATGCTGGCGGCCAGCATCGAACTCGACGAGGTGCTGAACGAGATTGAACACGCAGTTGCCGCCGCATGAAACTGCTGTTCGTCATCGATCCGCTGGCAGGCCTCAAACCCTACAAGGACAGCTCGATCGCGATGATGCGTGCGGCCGTGGCGCACGGCCATTCCGTGTTCGCCACCGAAGCCCACCAACTGCACGTGGCAAGCGGCATCACCTGTGCGTCCTGCGCCGCGCTTGACGTGCGCACCGATGACGACTGGTACCGCATCACGCAAACCGATGTTCAAGCCCTGAAGAATTTCGACGCGGTGGTGATGCGCACTGATCCGCCGGTAGACACCGATTATTTGCTCGCCACCCATCTGTTGAGCATCGCCGAAACCAACGGTGCACGCATATTGAACCGGCCAGCCGCCCTGCGCGACTTCAACGAGAAACTCGCGATCCTCGATTTCCCGCAATTCGTTGCACCCACGCTAGTGTCCGCCGATGCCGTAGATATCCGAAATTTTCTCGCCGAGCATCGGGACATCATTGTCAAGCCGCTTACCGAAATGGGCGGCAGCGGCATCTTCCGCCTGACGCAACCCGACCCCAACCGCAACGCCATTCTCGAAACGCTCACGCAGCACGGTCGTCGCGCCATCATGGCGCAGCGCTACCTGCCTGAAATCAAGGACGGTGACAAACGGATATTGTTGATCGACGGCGCGGTCGTGCCGTGGGCGCTTGCACGCATCCCGCTGGCAGGCGAGACGCGCGGCAACCTCGCCGCTGGGGGCACCGCGCGCGCGCAGCCCTTGTCGGATCGCGACCGCGAAATCGCTGACGCGATCGCGCCTTGGGCAAAAGCCCGCGGCATCTTTCTCGCCGGACTCGATGTGATCGGCGACTGCCTCACAGAAATCAACGTCACCAGCCCGACCGGCTTTCAGGAAATCGCCGCGCAGACTGGACACGACGTCGCAGCGCAATTCATTGCTGCAATCGAGCTCGCCCAACTCACCGAACACTCGCCGGGATGACTGTAGACATCCTGGTCCAGCAGACCCATGCGAATGGCACACCCGTAAACCGGGTATGCAGCTGGTTTCCGAAGCCCGGGTATACGGCGCAAAGAGGTAGTTGGCTGGGAGCTACTACACCTCTACTTCCACAATTTGACAAGACGTTGGCGTTTTATGTGCGCGAAGGATTCTCCGTCACCGGTGGCCGCAAACTGAAAACACTGCGGTGAGCCACACCATGTCGAAATCTAGTGCCCTGAATAGCCGCATTGCACGATTCGTTCTGTGGCTTGTACTCATGCCCATTACACTGGTCGCCTGCAGTTCGCCTCCGCTGGTTCAGCAGCAATCCTACGTATTTGGCACGCTGGTCGAAGTCAGTGTCTACGATGCCCCGGAAACACAGGCCAAGCAGGCAATCACCGCCGTGCTGGCGCGTTTCGACGCCTTGCACCACCAATTGCATGCCTGGCAGCCGAGTGAACTGTCGCGGCTCAACGCCGCGCTGGCTGAGGGAAAACGCACCTCCGTCTCTCCAGAGCTTGCCGCCATGCTGCGCGACGCGCAGACCATTTCGGCCCGGTCGAACGATCTGTTCAACCCCGCTATCGGCCACCTGATTGCGCTGTGGGGATTCCAGTCCGATTCGCCGCAAGGGAAAGTACCGGATGCCGCGGCCATTGCACGCTGGGTAAAAGCGGCGCCGCGCATGGAAGACCTGCATATCGAAAAAAACGTGGTGTGGAGCGACAATCCAGCCGTGCAACTGGATCTCGGCGGCTACGCCAAAGGCTATGCCCTGGATGAGGCCGTGCGCATCCTGAAATCCAACGGCATCAAAAATGCACTGGTGAACATCGGCGGCAACGTGATCGCACTGGGGCAACACGGTGACCGCCCGTGGCGCGTCGGCATCCAGCATCCGCGCAAGCCTGGCACCCTGGCGACGCTCGATCTGCACGAGGGCGAGGCGGTCGGCACCTCGGGTGATTACCAGCGCTATTTCGAGGTCGGCGGGCACCGCTACTGCCACCTGATCGATCCGCGCACCGGCTGGCCGGCATCCGGCATGCAATCGGTGACGATTCTGGTAGCGGGCGCACACGCCGGCACGCGCTCGGATGCGTTGTCCAAACCTCTGTTCATCGACGGCGTCGCCAGGCTGGCTGACAACGCGTCACGACTCGGCGTCGACGACTACCTTGCGGTGGACGCCGCCGGACAAATCCACGGCTCTCCAGCAATGAAAGCCCGGCTTCGCTAGAATGTCGTTTTTGGCCGGACATCCATTTCATGATAGGTATTCTCATCGTCGCCCACGGCTCGCTCGCCGACAGCCTGGTCGAATGCGCTACCCATGTACTCGGAGAGCGCCCACACGGCCTCGCCACGATTGACTTCACTGGCCATGCCGACCCCGACGAGCGGCAGAAGGCCTTGGAATCCCGCCTGGTCGAATTGGACGAAGGCGACGGCATCCTGGTGCTCACCGACCTGTACGGCGCCACGCCCAGCAATACGCTGTGCCGTCTGCTCGAGCCTGCCCACATCGAGGGCGTTTCCGGCGTCAACCTGCCAATGCTGCTGAAGGCGCTGAATTACCGCGACACGCTGGCTCTGCCGCAGCTCATCGAACGTATCGTCGAAGGCGCCCGCAACAGCATCAACCATATTACCGAGACCATGTGCCATGCAGCAACGGGACATTGAGATCGTCAACAAACTCGGACTGCATGCACGCCCGTCGGCCCAGCTGACCCAGCTGGCCTCCAGCTTCAAGAGCAGCGTGTTCATGTCGCGCAACGGTCGTCGCATCAACGCCAAGAGCATCATGGGCGTGATGATGCTGGCCGCCGCCAAAGGGACGACCGTGTCGCTGGAAGCTGACGGCGACGACGAAATGGAAGCCATCGACGCATTGGCGAGCCTGATTTCCAGCGGTTTCGGAGAAGAGCGGTGAGCTTCTCGCTGCACGGCATCGGCGTCTCCGGCGGCATCGCCATCGGCTATGCGCACCTCGCATCCAGCGCGCGCATCGAAGTGCCGCAGTACCTGCTCGACCACAAATACATCGGAGAGGAACTGACGCGCTTCGACGAGGCCATCCTTGCCACTCGCGCCGAACTGGAGAACCTGCGTACCAACATTCCAGTCGGTGCACCCGCTGAGTTGTCAGCGTTTCTCGACATGCACCTGATGTTTCTCGGCGATTCGATGATCGCCGAGGTACCCAAGCGCCTGATCCGCGAAACCCAGTGCAACGCCGAATGGGCGCTGGCACAGCAGATGGACGCGCTGGTGGCACGTTTCGAGGAAATTGACGACGCCTACCTGCGCAGCCGCCAGGAGGACGTGGTACAGGTGGTGCAACGCGTACTGAAGGCATTGCTGGGCCATCCCAGTCACCTGCCGCTGGACATCGACTTCGACAGCGAGCGCATTCTGGTTGCGCACGAGCTGTCACCGGCCGACATGGTCATGTTCAAGAACGTGCACTTCGCCGCCTTCATCACCGACCTCGGCGGCACCACCTCGCATACCGCGATCCTCGCACGCAGTATGGGCATGCCGTCGGTCATGGCGCTGCATAACGGACGCGGCCTGATCCGCGACCACGACCTGCTGATCGTCGATGGCCGCGACGGTGTGGTGATCGTCAACCCGGATGAGTCGGTACTGGCCGAATACCGGCTGCGCCAGAACCAGTGGCGGATCGATACCGACAAGCTGAAACGGCTGAAAACCAGCAAATCGGCCACGCTCGACGGCACCCCGATCGAGCTGATGGCCAATATCGAATTGCTGAGCGACGTCGATGCGGTGAAAGCAGCAGGGGCACACGGCATCGGGCTGTTCCGCAGCGAGTTTCTTTTTCTCAACCGCAGCGATCTGCCGACCGAGGAGGAGCAATACGAATCCTACAAGGCAGTGGCCGAGGCGCTGGATGGAAAGCCGGTGACCATTCGCACGCTCGACCTGGGCGCCGACAAACAGGCGCCGTGGGGTCACACAATGGCCGACAATCCGGCGTTGGGCTTGCGCGCGATCCGCCTGTGCCTGGCCGAGCCGGGCCTCTTCCTTACCCAGCTACGCGCAATCCTGCGGGCATCGGTCCATGGCCAGGTGCGCATGCTCATTCCCATGCTGGCGAGCTTCGTGGAGTTGAGGCAGACCCTGCAGCGTATCGACGAAGCCAAGGCTTCGCTACGCAAGGATGGGCTGAAATTCGACGAGGGCATCCCGCTCGGCGGCATGATCGAAATTCCAGCTGCCGCACTCTCGGCTGGATTCTTTGCCGAACAGCTGGATTTTCTGTCGATCGGCACCAACGACCTGATCCAGTACACCCTGGCGATCGATCGTGCCGACGACAGCGTCGCACATCTGTACGAGCCGCTACATCCCGCAGTACTCAACCTTATCCAGATGACCATCCGCGCCGGCGACAAGGCCGGCAAACCTGTTTCCGTATGCGGTGAAATGGCGGGTGATCCCCTGCTGACGCGGCTGCTGCTTGGAATGGGATTGCGGTCATTCTCGATGCAGCCAGCCGGCCTACTGCAGGTCAAACAGCAAGTGCTAAGGTCTCACCTGGAAGAGCTGACCTCCATTACCCAGCGGCTTCTGAAGAACACCGACCCGGACAAGATCCAGGTGCTGCTGGACCGCCTGAACGGTTAGGACCTATTGTGGCCCGGCGGCTAACTAAGCCGCGAGCTGCTCCGCCATGCGGACAAGCTCAAGTTTGTCGTGTCGAAGCGCGCCGATCTCCTGCTTGATCTGCGCCATGCGGTTGTGCAACGTGCCCATGTTTTCCAGGATGTGCTGCAGGCTGGCCAGCCGCGTGTCGAGATACTGTTTGTGCTCGCGGATACGCGTCATGATGGGATCGAGCGCGATACGCAGCCAGCGCTCCGCCTCCATCCGCGCGAGCTTGAATGCCTTGCGCGCTTCCTCGGCCAGCCCCGCATAAAAACGCCGGATCATGAAACGTTTTTCCAGCATCAGGTTGGCGGGGTCCTTGCAGAAGGCGTCCGTCTCGCGGGTCAGCGTGTCCAACCGGTTGCGATAGGCGCCCAGATCGAGCCGCGGCACCTGCATCTTCGGCAGGTTGTGCTTGCGGTGAAACCTCACATAGGCGTGGTCGAGTGCATCCAGCATACTGTCCGCCAGACGGGTCGCCTGGCGGAAGCGGCTGTCCATCTCTTCGCTCAGATGGCGGATGCCGTTGGTCAAGCCGCGTGTGGTCCAGCTGTTTTCCATGGCATCGCGGGCCGCGTTCAGAATCGTGTCCAGCGTCGCTTCAGACAAATGCGACAGCAGCTGCACGCCCTGGCCCTGCACCATCTTCCGGGTCGCACGGAAGCGGTCGGCAGTGGCATCGTAGCTGTCCTTTTCCTGCTGCAGACTGGCGCGCGTCTGTTCGATCAGCTCGCGGTTTTTGCCTGACAACTGGGTCAGCTGAATGAGTTCGTCGCTGCTACGCTTGAGCCGCACGGCCAGATCCGTCCGGCTTTCGTCGAGCAGGGTCGCCACCTCGCGGCTGACCGCGTGGTAGAGCATGTCGCGTCGTGCCGGGATCACTTGATGCGCCAGCAGATATTCCAGCGATTCGATGCCGGAACGCACGCGCAAGGCGGCGTCGCCACGGATAGTGGCTGCCAGCGCTTTCTGCGCCGACACCGTGAACACGCGACTGCGCGGCAGCTTCAGCACGCGCGCAGTCTCTTCGGCCTGGCGTTCGATGGTCGCCTGCACCTCGGCATCGCTCTTGAGCTCGTCCCACAGCATGTCGATCTTGTTTAGCACCGCCACGTGGTAGTTGGCATGGTGGTGGACATGTTTCTGCCAGATTTCGAGATCCGAGCGAGTCACGCCGGTATCGGTGGCCAGCAGATACATGACCGCATGCGCGTTCGGAATCACCGACAGGGTGAGCTCGGGTTCGGCGCCCAGCGCATTGAGGCCCGGGGTATCCAGTATCGTCAGCCCCGCCTGCAACAGCGGGTGCGGATAATTAACCATGGCATAGCGCCAGGCCGGCACGTCCACGGTGCCGTCGGCACGCAGCATATGGCGTTCGCTGGCATCCTCGCCGCTCCACAGTCCGAGTTCGATGGCGTCCACGGCCGGCATCGACTTGGTCTCGGTCAGCTTTTTCAGGCTCTCCTGCAATTGGTTCGAATCAGTGGGATCGAGCAGTATCCGGCACCACTCGATCGGCATGTGCTTGAGACGCCCCAGCGAATCATTGCGGCGACGCGTTTCGATCGGCAGCAGACACAGGCTGGGAGGCTCGTCCGGATTCGAGAACAGTTCGGTCGGGCACATGGTGGTGCGCCCCGCGTCGGACGGCAGTAAACGCTGCCCGTGGTCGGCAAAGAACAGGGCGTTGATGAGTTCGGTCTTGCCACGCGAAAACTCGGCCACGAAGGCCACCACCAGCTTGTCCTGGCGCAGGCCTGAGGCGGTATCGGCCAGGCGCAGAGTGCGTTCGGCATCGATGCCGTGCTGGCGGTCGAGCCAGTCAGCGTAATCGGTAATCGCGGTCGCCAGCCGCAATCGTCGCTCGCTGTATTCGGCGACTTCCTGTTCCAGGTGGATGCTCATGTTTGGCTATTAGTCTCGATATCACGCCAGGGTGCGTCGGCGCCACACACCGCTACGGTTTTCTGCCGCGAAGTCTCGCCCCGCACCAGGCGTACCGCGGATTTCGGCAGCCTCAGTTGCGCGGCCAGCCAGGCCAGCAGATGCGCATTCGCCTTATTATCGACCGGTGGTGCGGCAATCTTTAGTTTCAGGCGCCCACCGTGCTCGCCGACAGCGGCGGTCACCTTCGCGCCCGGCTGCACGTGCAGATCGAGCAACCAGTCGGCACCATCGCGGCGCGCCCAGATCGGGGGATGTTCCCGCTCAGAGCGCGCCAAGCAAGGCCCGTTCGATCGCCAGTATCGGCACCATCAGGATCAACTGGCACAGGATAAACAGCACCAGTGGCGTCAGATCGACCTGGCCGACCATCGGAACGATGCGCCGCAAGGGACGCAGAAAGGGTTCGGTCAACTCGTAGACCACCGGCATCAATGGTGTATTCGAATTGACCCATGACAGTACCGCGCGCACCACGGTCAGGCCGATAATCATGTAGACCGTCAGGCTGACCAGCCGCACCGCTGCCAGCCCGAGCATCACGGGCCACACCTTGCCGCCCGCCAGGGCAAACGGAAACCCGCTCAACCAGTAGCCCGACGTAACTACTACCAGCTCGACCAGCCAGGCAAGCAACAGGCAGGCCCAGTCCAGGCCGTACAGCCCAGGCACCACGCGTCGCATGGGCTTGACCGCGAAATCGGTAACAACGACGATGAATTGAGCGAAGGGGTTGCGAAACGACACCCGGAACAGCTGCATCATGAAACGCAGCAATAACGCAATCACGAACAGGTTGCCCAGCGTCTGGATCAGAAAGGTCAATGCACCTGCGATCATGCGAGTCGCCCGAGTTCGTCGCCGAGTTCGGCGCTACGCAGGCTGGCCGCCTCCACCGCCTGCCGAATGCCCGCCTTCACAGACGCCGCCTCCAGGGCCGCGATGCCACGTTCCGTGGTGCCGCCCCTGGACGTAACGCGCTGGCGCAAGATGGCCGGCTCCTCGCCCGATTCGAGCGCCAGCTTGGCCGCGCCGAAAAAGGTCTGCAGCGCCAGCTGACGCGCCGTAGCGGCCGGCAGGCCCTGCGCCACGGCAGCGGCCTCCAGCGACTCGATGAAATAGAACACATAGGCGGGACCGCTACCCGATACCGCGGTGACGGCATCCAGCCGGGTCTCGTCCTCCACCCAGACTACGCCGCCTACAGCCCGCAATACCGCTTCGGCCTGCGACCGCGCGTCCTGATCGACGTCGGGGGGTGCGTACAGGCCGGTAATCCCTGCCTGGACCAGTGCAGGCGTATTGGGCATGGTGCGCACGATGCGGCTGTGCCCGCCCAGCCAGCGGGTGAGGTCGACCACCCTAACGCCGGCGACGATCGAAATCACCAGATGGCCCGCGAGTTGCGACGCCAGTGCGGCTGCCACCTCCGGCAGGGTCTGCGGCTTCACCGCCAGCACGACCAAGGGATGCAGGTGCGCCTGCGACAGATCCGTATGGATCATGACGCCGAAGCGCGCAGACAACTGTGCCCGCGCGTCGGCATCGATTTCGACCACTTCGATATCGGTCGGCTCGGCACCGCTGGCGATCAGACCGCCGATGATAGCGGCCGCCATGTTGCCGCCGCCGATGAAACTCACTTTATCCATGCTTAGTCCTTTCACCAAAGAGCGCGGTTCCGATGCGGACGATGGTTGCGCCCTCCAGAATCGCTGCTTCAAGATCGCCCGACATGCCCATCGACAGGGTATCGAGTGCATGGCCACGCGTTTTCAGATCGTCAAACAGTTTACGCACCTGCCGGAATGCCGCACGCTGCGCTGCCGCATCACTGACCGGCGCGGGAATCGCCATGAGACCGCGCAGGTTCAGGCCCGGAAGCGCAGCCACCGCCGCCGCCAGCGCGGGCAGTCCGGCCGACGTCACGCCGTCTTTGCTCGTCTCACCGCTGACATTCACCTCGATGCATATCTGCAGAGGCGGCAAGCCAGCGGGGCGCTGGGCAGACAGGCGCTCGGCGATCTTCAGCCGGTCGACGCTGTGTATCCAACTGAAATTTTCGGCAATCATGCGCGTCTTGTTGCTCTGGATCGGCCCGATGAAATGCCATACCAGCGGAAGATCGCGCAACGCCGCCTGTTTTTCCAGCGCTTCCTGCACGTAATTCTCGCCGAATTCGCGCTGGCCGCAGGCAGCCAGGTCGCGCACGGCTGTCGCGCCGAAGGTTTTGCTGACCGCCAGCAGGCCTGTCGTCGCCGGATCACGCGCGGCTTCGGATGCCGCACCAGCGATCCGTGCCCGCACGGCCTGCAAACGGGCGCCGGCTGTGCTGCCGCAAGGTGGCAGGTCGGGCTCAAGTTTTCGTGTTTTCGGGCCGTTATCCATTGCGATTATTATTGAACACAAAGCCTGTTCAATAACAGCCATGATTAAATTGTTATCGATCCGAAACGCAATCCGGTTTCAAGGTATTTCGCCAAGCCGCCAGTTCCGGCGGCTTCAAGCGGTTTCGTTTAGGACCGATAAAGTCAAAACCCCATTCAATACAGAACGAGGCACGCGTGGATATTTCTGAACTGCTGGCTTTTGCCGTCAAGAACAAGGCGTCCGACCTGCATCTCTCGGCAAGCCTGCCACCGATGATCCGGGTTAACGGCGATATCCGCCGCATCAACCTTCCGCCGATGGATCACAAAGACGTGCACCGTATGGTGTACGACATCATGAACGATAGCCAGCGCAAGGTGTACGAGGAAACGCTGGAAATCGACTTCTCGTTCGAAATCCCCTCGCTTGCACGCTTCCGCGTCAACGCCTTCAACCAGCAGTACGGAGCCGGTGCGGTATTCCGGACGATTCCGTCCAAGGTGCTGACGCTGGAAGAGCTCAACTGCCCGCCCATCTTCAAGGAAATTTCCGACCAGCCGCGCGGCATCGTGCTGGTCACCGGACCGACAGGCTCGGGCAAGTCGACCACCCTCGCGGCGATGATGGACTACGTCAACGAGAACCAGTACGCGCACATCCTCACGGTCGAGGACCCGATCGAATTCGTGCACCAGAGCAAGAAATGCCTGATCAACCAGCGCGAGGTCGGGCCGCATACGCTGTCGTTCAGCAACGCCTTGCGCTCGGCCCTGCGCGAAGACCCGGACGTCATCCTGGTGGGTGAATTACGCGACCTCGAGACCATCCGCCTCGCGCTGACCGCCGCCGAAACCGGTCACCTGGTATTCGGCACGCTGCACACCTCGTCGGCGGCCAAGACCATCGACCGCGTAGTCGACGTGTTCCCGGCAGCAGAAAAGGAAATGGTGCGCTCGATGCTGTCCGAATCGCTGCGTGCCGTGATCTCGCAAACGCTGCTGAAGACCAAGGACGGCAACGGCCGCGTCGCCGCGCACGAGATCATGATTGGCACCCCGGCCATCCGCAACCTGATCCGCGAGAACAAGGTGGCGCAGATGTATTCGGCAATCCAGACCGGCGGCAACATCGGCATGCAGACGCTCGACCAGTGCCTGCAGGATCTGGTGAAACGCAATATCGTCGCATCAAGCGTGGCGCGTAACGCGGCGCAGAACAAAGACGCCTTCATGGGCTGAGGATTGAACGATGAACGCCGAAAAAACTGTCCACGACCTGCTACGCCTGATGCTGGCGAAGAATGCCTCCGACCTATTCATCACCGCCGGTTTTCCGCCCGCCATCAAGGTCGACGGCAAGATCACGCCGGTCTCGAACCAAAGCCTGACGCCCGCGCACACCAGCGAATTGGCGCGTTCAATCATGAACGAGCGGCAGTGGAAGGATTTCGAGGCCACCAACGAATCCAACTTCGCGATCAGCCCGCCGGAGATCGGCCGCTTCCGCATCAACGTCTTCGTGCAGCAGGGTCGGGTCGGCGTGGTGATGCGGACGATCGTCACCAAGATTCCGAAGATGGAAGACCTGAACCTGCCGCCGATCCTGCGCGATGTCGCCATGATCAAGCGCGGGCTGGTCATCTTCGTCGGCGGTACCGGTACTGGTAAATCGACCTCGCTGGCCGCGATGGTGGGCTACCGCAACGAGAATGCCTGCGACCACATCATCACGGTCGAAGACCCGATCGAATACGTGCACGAGCACAGGAAATCGATCATTACCCAGCGCGAGGTCGGCATCGACACCGACAACTGGTTCTCCGCGCTGAAGAACACCCTGCGTCAAGCACCCGACGTCATCCTGATCGGCGAAATCCGCGACCGCGACACCATGGAATACGCCATCGCCTTCGCCGAAACCGGCCACCTGTGCCTGTCGACGCTACACGCCAACAGTGCCAACCAGGCGCTCGATCGCATCATCAACTTCTTCCCCGAAGAAAAGCGCGATCAATTGCTGATGGATCTATCGTTAAACCTGAAATCATTCATTTCGCAGCGCCTGATCCCGCGCAAGGGCGCCACC
>CAJDWX010000039.1_pt1 | contig 12847 bp, 18 predicted proteins | sample 7391741 | NCBI WGS metagenome assembly CAJDWX01 (sample SAMEA7055741, study PRJEB34461) | soil metagenome | biome: terrestrial ecosystem; feature: Peninsula; material: soil | place: Antarctica | collected 2016
TCAGGAGTCAGAGGTCAGGGAAGGAAGTTGCATGCCTTTGTTCAGGGCAAGCGCCACCATCGACGGCACGCCCCCCGAATCCCGATCCCTGAATCCTGGCCCCTGATGTTCATGCCTTGACCACCATCGTCGCTGCCACCGCCAGGCTCGGCACCACGGCATCCGAATCGAGTTCGGCCACCGGACGGCCACGGTTATAACCGTAGGGCACACAGAACACCGCGCTGCCCGCGGCGCGCGCGGCCTGGGTATCGTTGATTGAATCGCCGATCAGCAGCAGCTCGGTCGGCTGGATCCCGAACACCTCGCAGGCGTGCAGCAGCGGCAGCGGATCAGGCTTGCGCTTCGGCAGTGAATCGCCGGACAGGATCAACTCGAAATAGTCGAACAGGCCGGTGTCCTTCAGCAGCGGATGGGTGAATGCTTCGGCCTTGTTGGTGATGCAGGCCACACGCAGCCCCATCGCCTTGAGCGCCTGCAGGCCTTCGACTACACCGGGAAAGAGGCGCGAATGCAGCGACACGTTCGCGCGGTAATGCTTGTTGTATGAAGCGAGAGCGCGCTCGAACAGCGCTGCATCCGGCTCGGCGTCCATCTCGCCGGTGAGCACGCGCTTGACCAGCCGCGACACGCCGTTGCCGATGTACGAGGTAACCGTATCCTGCGACGGACACGGCAGGCCCAGTTCGGCCATCATCAGCTCGGCAGCGTAGGCCAGATCGGGTGCGGTATCGATGAGGGTGCCATCGAGATCGATGACGACGGCTTTGATTGGAAGTGGAAAATTCATTCGATTGAGATTCAAGTTTCAAGATGCAAGTTGCAAGAGAACACCTTGGCTCTTGTATCTTGCGTCTTGTATCTGTTTTAAACCTTCGCCAGTTCTGCGCGCAGCGCGGCAATGATGCTGTTGTAGCGCTGGGGATCGCTATCCTTGGCGGCGCCAAATACAGCCGAACCCGCGACGAAGGTATCGACGCCGGCACGCGCCACCTCGGCGATGTTGGCGGGGCCGACGCCGCCGTCGATCTCGATGTTCACCTTGAGGCCGCGTTCATCGATCATCTTGCGCACGGCACGCGCCTTGTCGAGCACATAAGGAATGAACTTCTGGCCGCCAAAGCCGGGGTTGACCGACATCAGCAGCACCATGTCGAGCCTGTCCAGCGTGTACTCCAGTATGTCGAGTGGCGTGGCCGGGTTGAATACCAGGCCGGCCTTGCACCCGCTTTCCTTGATCAGGCCGATGGTGCGGTCGATGTGCTCGGAGGCTTCCGGATGGAAGGTGATATAGGTGGCGCCGGCTTTCGCGAAGTCGGGAATGATGCGGTCGACCGGCTTCACCATCAGGTGCACGTCGATCGGGGCGGTGACGCCGTGCTTGCGCAGGGCCTCGCACACCAGCGGACCGATGGTGAGGTTGGGCACGTAGTGGTTGTCCATTACGTCAAAGTGGACGATGTCGGCGCCGGAGGCGAGTACGTTGTCGACTTCCTCACCCAGCTTGGCAAAGTTGGCGGACAGGATGGACGGGGCGATGCGATACGTCATGGGAAGCTCCGGGATTTTTGGGAAAACCCGGCCATTTTACCAGCCTGTCACGTCATTGCGTTACACTCGACGCATTCCATCCTGTCGAGCAAACCCGTGGCCGAAGGCAAAAAATACCAGATCAGCATCAGCACCAACACGGCTTACCTGGCCGACCAGAGCGACCCGTCCACCGACCGTTACGTGTTCGCCTACACCATCACCATCGCCAACAGCGGGACGGTAGCGGCGCAGCTGATCTCGCGCCACTGGATCATTACCGATGCGGAAAACATCACCCAGGAAGTGAAGGGACTCGGCGTCGTGGGCGAACAACCGCTGCTGCGGCCGGGCGAGAGTTTCGAATACACCAGTGGCACCGCGCTGGGGACGCCGGTCGGCACCATGCACGGCACCTACCAGATGGTGGCGGAAGACGGCAACAAGTTCGACGCCGAGATTTCCCCGTTCACGCTGTCAATGCCTCGGGTATTGCATTAATTCGGGGAGCAGGAAGCGGTGAACAGTGAGTGGCCCATACTGCCGACCGCTCACCGCTCACCGCTCACCGCTCACCCCTCACCCCTCACCGCTTACCCCTCACCATTTACCGCTCACGCCTTACTTTTTCATCGTCCACCAGACGATGAATACCAGTATTCCCGCCGCGATAACGGCCTCCAATACCAACCAGCCCAATCCTTGGGTTTCCATTCGGGTTAATGCTCCCTTGATATACTCAACAGCTGTTTTCGACGTGAGTTATCTTCACCTGTGATGCTGTTACGCGCAAGCCCGTGGTTGTTCGTTCTGTTGCTGTCAGCCTGCGCGGTATCGCCTCCCACCGCGCCGCCCGTGCCCGCTCCCACGGCGCCGCCTGCGCCTGTCCCCAGTCCCCGTCCAACACCAGCGCCAACACCAGCGCCGATACCAGCGCCCGTACCGCCCGCCGCACCCATTCCCACCCCGGCCGCGACCTATCCCACGCTCAAGGCAGTGGCCTGGTCATCGGTCACCCTGGCAAAAGATGAGCAGATTGGCGACGCCTGGACCGCGTTCCTGCGCGGCTGCGCCACGCTCGTCAAGCGAAGCGCCTGGCAGGCGGTGTGCAGCGAAGCGATATCCATGCCTCCGCCTGATAACAAGATTACACGTGCTTTTTTCGAAAAGTGGTTTCAGCCCTACCAGGCCACCCAGGAAGGCGGTGCCGTCGACGGCGTGATCACCGGCTACTACGAACCCTTGCTGAAGGGTGACCGCGTGCGCACCGATCGCGCCCGCTACCCGCTGTATGCAGCACCCGACGATCTCATCACGGTGGACCTGGCGAGCGTTTATCCGGAACTGAAAAACCTGCGTCTGCGCGGCCGCCTGGTCGGCAACAAGATCGTGCCCTACCTCACTCGAAAGGAAATCGAGCAGCCGGCCAATGGCAATGGCAATGGCGACAGCTTCAGGAGCAAACCTCTCGCCTGGGCCGACGATCCGGTCGACCTGTTCTTTCTGCAGATCCAGGGCTCGGGCCGTATCGAACTTCCCGACGGCTCGCATATGCGAGTTGGCTATGCCGACCAGAACGGCCATCCCTACCAGTCCATCGGCAAATTGTTGGTCGAACGCGGCGAACTCAAACTCGAACAGGCTTCGATGCAGGGCATCAAGGACTGGGGTGCGAAGCATCCGGACAAGCTGCCCGAACTGCTCGCCAGCAATCCGAGTTTCGTTTTCTTCCGTGAACTGCCCGACGACCTGCCCGGCCCGCTCGGTGCGCTCGGCATCCCCCTGACCGGCGGCCGCTCGATTGCCGTCGATCCGAAGTTCATTCCCCTGGGCGCACCGGTCTTTCTGGCCACCACGCAGCCCAACTCGTCGCAGCCACTAGATCGGCTGGTGATGGCGCAGGATAGTGGCGGTGCGATCAAGGGTGGCGTACGGGCCGATTTCTTCTGGGGTTTTGGTGATGCGGCCGGCGCACTTGCCGGCCGCATGAAGCAACGCGGCCGCATGTGGGTGCTGCTGCCAAAGACGTTGTCCGGCGTCGTTACGCGGTAGCGTTACAAACCCCCCGGCCAACCGGGCTGATCTACTCCAGCAAATCTGCAAGTTCGTCGGCGTGCTGCTCCTCCATGGCGAGGATACCCTCCAGCATGGTGCGCGTCGTCGGGTCGTGTTGTGCGAAATACCGCACCATTTCCCGGTAGCTTTCGATCGCAATCCGTTCGGCCACGAGATTTTCACGGATCATCGCTTTAAGCGTGTCGCATGTCTTGTATTCAGCGTGCGACAGCTTCGCAAGTTTGTCGGGATTGAACTCGGGTGTCCCGCCCAGTTGCACGATCCGTTTGGCGATCAGATCGGCGTGAGCAAGTTCCTCGTTGGAATGCACCAGGAACTCCTGCGCGATCGGCTCGGAATTGATCCCCTTGGCGACGAAGGAATGCTGGCGATATCGCAGCGTGCACACCAGCTCGGTGGCCAGAGCATCATTGAGAATTTTGACTGCCGCCTTCGCGTTCGCGCCGTAGTCGTCGGTCACGGCACCTTCCTCGATATTCTTGCGCGCTCGCGCTCTGAGCGTTTTTACATCGGAAAGAAAACCGTCCGGACTGGCTATTTTGCCGGGCCGGCTCTGCCGGCTTGCGGGGGAGGATGCTCTAGGCATGGATGAACTCCTTAGTGAAAGCAATAGGGAACGACTCGTTACATCTTGTTTTGAACATCTTTCGCCGTATCCTGGACTTTTTCACCCCCGCGTTCCAAATCCTTGCCGGCACCTGCAATGGTGTTGCAGCCGGCGAGCACGACAAATACCGACGACATCAAGAATGCAAAAATCGTTTTCATGGAATTCTCCCGAAATCAAGAAATAATAAATAAGAAATAGGTTGTAGTCATTGCAATCCCTCGCGACGCGTCTCTTCGCTAGAGTGTGGGAACATTCTATGCTCAGTAACGGGTTGATTCTGTCGGATGAAACGGATTGACCTGTCGGAGGATTCCTGCAATAAACAAGCGCACATCAAACCCGCGACCCAAGCCCTATCATGCCGAATACACCCTTGCCGACCCAACTGACTGACTTGTCGCTCCCCGATGATGGGTTGCGAACCAGCACGCATGTGTACATGGCGATCGGGATGGCACTTCTGATCGGTCTATTGGTGGCGAGCTACATGCAGGCCTCGGCAGGACTCGATGCCCTGAGGGCATTCAGCTCGATGAATCTGCGGGCCGATCACCTGGACCGCATGAGCCAGCTTCTGGTCGATGCGCAATCGTCGGTTCGCGGCTACGCGCTCACGCACGACAAAGCCTATCTCGACACCTACCGTACTATCCGTCCAAAAATTCACGCCATGCTCGAAACCGTCGAAAAGGATGCGCTAGACGGGCCGGAGGCCGGCGACATTGGCCAACTCCTCAAACGGGCACAAAACGTGGCTACGCGTCTGGAACTTACCTCCCAGCATCTGGAAGCTGGGCTGCCACTGGACACAGACTGGTTTGACCTGAGTACTCTGACGATGAATGCCTATCGGAATCAGCAGGTCACGCTAAAAGCCGCCCTGCTCGAGCAAAATCTGCAGAACGTCAAAGAGTCCGTCAGCGGATTCGAAAGTTCCCGCATCAGCACGGTTGTACTTGCTTCCGCATCGCTTTTGCTGCTGATTCTGGTCATATCGCAACAGCAGAAGGAACAGGGATTGCGGACACGAATTCATCGCATGATGGCACTGGAAAACGAGCGGCTTGAAAACGAGGTACGCACGCGTACGGAAGAACTGACGAACCTTGCCACCTATCTGACCGAGGTACGGGAGACGGAAAAACTGAACCTGGCACGCGAGATGCACGATGAACTCGGTGCGTTATTGACCGCGGCCAAGCTCGACGCCGACTGGATCGAACGCAAGCTTCCGGCCGATGCCAAGGTTCTGGCGCAGACGCGACTGACGCGTCTGCGCCAGAACCTGATCAGCGGGATTACACTCAAGCGCCGCATCACCAACAATCTGCGGCCCGCTCTGCTATATGACCTCGGGCTTATCGAGGCGCTGAAAACGCTGATCGACGAATTTCGACAGAGCGAAGAGAAGATCGACATCATCGTGAATTTGCCGGCGACCGAACCGGAACTCTCCGACGATGTTGCATTGAGCCTGTTCCGCATCGTCCAGGAGACCTTCACCAATATCCGCAAATACGCGCAGGCGCGCCAGGTGAAGGTGTCGCTTCACGTGCGCAAGGACATGATTGAACTGGAAGTCGAGGATGACGGCATCGGGTTCGATGTCGGGTCACCCAAGCTCGCCCGGCATGGACTGGCCGGAATCAAGCACCGCGTTTTCACCCATGGGGGGGAACTCGATATCCGTTCCGCGCCCGGCGCAGGCGTCACGATCCGGGTGAAACTTCCAGCCTGCGTGGCGTGGATCGCCGATCCACTCAGGATGCGGCGCGTTTCAGATCTGCCGCTTCATTGACGTAATCGATCAACTGGTTGATCTGCATGGATTTGTCGAAGAAGGCGTCCATACCGAAACGATCACAGCGCTGGCGCATGGTGGTGTGCGCATAGTTGGTCAGCACGGCCTTGAGCGGGCGCCCATACTGTTCCGAATCGGTCTGCAGGGCATCCAGCACGCCAATACCGCTACCCTGCTTGAGCTCGATATCAATAATCACCAGATCGACCGGCGCCTCGGCAAGTCGGCTCAAGGCTTCGGTTTCGCCTTCCGCAGCGCCGCAAAATTCAACCCCGTCGAGTTCACTCAGCATGTCACCGAGCATTTCCTGCAGTAAAAGTGAATCCTCGATCAGAAAAACTTTCAACAGCGAAGTATCGGCAGAGATGTCAGAAGTGAGTTCGTTGGAAGATGCCATGTTATTGAGCCATGAGTCCGTGTCGTATTGCATAGGTTGCCAATTCCGCGTTGCTGGTGACATTAAGCTTCTCTGTCAGCCGCGAACGGTAGGTGCTGATGGTCTTGACGCTGAGATGGAGCTGTTCAGCAATGTCGGACACCGACTCACCGCGCACCAGTCGCAGAAAAACCTGAAGCTCGCGATCCGATAAAAATTCATGCAGCTCCCCGCTGCGGCCGCCGCTCATCTCATCCGCAAGCAATTCCGCGGTACGCGGCGACACGTAACGCCGCCCGAGCGATACCGTGCGAATCGCCTTCAACAACTCGGACTGCTCGCAGTCCTTGCACAAATAGCCATTGGCGCCATTCTTGATCATGGCCAGCGCATAACTTTCCTCGGGGAAACCGCTCAGAATCAGCACCTTGAGGTCAGGGTAACGCTGTCGCACGGTGCGCAGCACATCGACCCCACTTTTGCCCGGCAGTGAAATATCCAGCAGCAACACGTCGCAGGGCGTAGTGCGCAAGAGGGCAAGCGCATCGTCGCCGTTCGCCGCCTCGAAGCTGATACTGATTGCAGAATCTTCAGTCAGCAGCTCGCGAAAACCGGTTCGAACTATCTGATGATCGTCTACGATGGCGACCTGGATCATGTCATGCTCCTGTCCTGCAGTGCTCCGGCCGACCCTTGCCCGGCCATGTCAACGGCCACGCATGAGATTGACCACGAAGGAAACCACCGCCAGGACCAGAAACACAAAGAACAGAATCTTGGCAATGCCCGCCGCTCCAGCTGCCAATCCACCAAATCCGAATACGGCAGCGATGATGGCGATAATAAAAAATACCAGCGCGTAATACAACATGAGCGTTCTCCTGAATATTTCCGTAAGGGGAGTAAAGGTAAGTGGCATGGCAGAGCAGCCGTTCCCGTCCCGCAGTGGTTACTTAAAAGCCAGCTTAAGCCGAGCCGTATTCCATACCATCGGTACCCACTGAAAGACCTGTCAGATAACGCCTACACGGCGTCAGACTGGGGTCGCTTACTTGATTGCGCGCACGGCGAGCAAGCCCAATACGAGAAACAACAAGAAAAGAAAGACCGCGATATAGAACAGGATCTTGGCGATAGCGGCCGTACCGGCGGCGATCCCCGTGAACCCGAACATGGCGGCAATCAGCGAGACGACGAAAAAGACCAGGGCCCATTTAAGCATGAGATTTCTCCTCACTAAGCGTTGCGCAGAAAGCGCGGACAGAGGCCCGCGCACGATAGGCACCTTCCGCCGGAGAGACCGGCTGACGGCGTAAGAACGGTGAGAACAGAGCGGCCGCGAACGCGACACCGGCGAGTGCGGCAGCGGCCACGCCAACAGAGAGCGCAGACTCCGCTGAATTTGCTGCCCTCAGGCCGGAGAACAGGACGCTGACTCCGATAACGGTGGGTAGCATGCCGAGCAAGGTACCGAGGGCGTAATCGCGCCACGGCACCTGCATAGCGCCTGCTGTCAAATTGACCGCAGTGAAAGGCAACAAGGGAAACAGACGCAGTAGAACCATGGCGGGCACGCCGCCCTGCCGCAAACGCGCATGTAACCAGCACAGCGGCCTGTTCCGGGTACCGGGCGTCGTCAGACTGAAACGACGACCCAGAACATACCCAAGCATGGCGCCCGCCAGGCAGCCTGCAAGGCTGACCAGCATTCCCGGCAAAACACCGAACAGCATCGCCGACAGGGCGATCAACAGGCTGACTGGAATCGCCAGCACACTGACTGCAAGGTAAGTCATCAGGATCGTGGCAACTGCCCACGGCGCCCGATCGAGCGGCACCTGCGTAGCCAGCCACTGTTGGATACCACGCAATCCGGACGACAGGTCCATTCCTGCAGCCAGCACCGACGCTCCCAAACCGCCTATCCATACCCCTGCCCACAGCACACGCAGTGTGGCATCGCGTGATCGTGGTAGGGAAAAGGTCGGCAGCATCGACATGTACTTTCGAATGGCTCGTCTTGACGGCAATGCTTAATGTTAGGTCGGAAAGTGGGAGGCGGCTGTCGGACGATGCCCCGATGCATACGGGCAAACAGTGCATGCCGTTGTAAGGGTAGTCCGACAGCCAACGGCCAGCGAGGGCGCGTCGGATATCGCCTACAAGCGGTCGACGGATTGGCGGACATGAAGCCGCGGCCTTATCTCATTCGCATCATGCGCTCCGGTGCGTAGGATGGTTTCAGGCCTGCAGTCTGCCTGCCGGCCGGCGCATGCCTCTTCCCAATCTCTACAGGAGTAACACCATGGACTCGACGACCACCAATCCCAAGACCTCACCTTTTCAAAACGACACAACAACAAATAGTGCTACAACGACAAATAGCGCTGTAGCGGAGCAAACGCGTCGTTCGATCGACGAAGCACGCGCGAGTGCAGCAGATCTTGCGGCCCACGGAAAGGATGCCCTGCGCAGCGGCACTGCACGAGTCCGCGAAGTATTGGGCAACACCACCGACGAGACCGCGCAATACGTCCAGGCGCAACCGCTGAAGTCGTTGTTAATGGCCCTGGCGGCAGGCGCCGCGATTGCCATGCTGGCTGGCGCGATTGGCAAGCGCAATTCCTGAATCCACTGCGCCAGCGAACAGGGTATTGAACGATGTGGCCACGTCTGCTTCGGATTGTGTTCGGCGAACCCGCTCTGCTGGTAGAACACGCCGCGGCCTATAGCGCGCTGATTGAGCAAGAAGCGGTGCGCTGGCAGGCTGCGTTCATCCGGCGTCTGAGCTTTCTGTTCGTGTTGGGTGCGGCCATTTTGCTTGCGCTGGTTTTTGCGGGTGTTGCCCTGATGCTGCACGCGGTCACAGACGTATCACACTGGATGCTCTGGTTGGTTCCCGTGCTTCCGCTGTTCGTCGCTGTGATCGCTGCGTGGGGCCTTTGGCGAAACACATCAGACTGTTCTGCATTTTCGCGAGTGCGTGCTCAACTCGCGGCCGATCTTCAATTGCTGGATTGGAAGGAACCACAATGACAAACACCGGCGACGACACCCGCCAAGCGGAGAACAGAGCGGATAGCACAACGCCTCCGGAAACGCGGTTAGAACTTAATCGCGGCATCCTGCAACAACGGCTCCGCGCCAGACCGCCCGATCCGGTGTCAAGCTTGACACACTCGGTTGGCCGATTGACCCAGACAACCGTCCCGCTTGCACGGCGAGCGGTAAGACAATATCCCTACGCCAGCCTTGCTGGCGCGATGCTGGCGGGCATAATTCTGATTCGCTGGAAGCCTTGGCGCGGTCTTGCCGGATCGGTTCTGGTCGGGCTCGTCGCCCGGCAGGCGTTCACCCTTCTGGCTTCGCCAGATGGCCACGGGCTCAAATGGCTGATGGCGGCAACCCGATTGATCCTCCCAGGATCACGGGGCGCGGAAAAATGACAGATGGGGAGAATGAACTCGCCAGTTGGCCCCTCCGCCAGAGTGCGTCCCGTTGCACGCGCGCTCAGACGCCTTGCACTCCTCGGCATGGTGTTCCTTTCAGCCTGTGCCTCGCTCCACGAGACGTCCGCTGAAATGATGCCTCCGAAATCCGGGGCGGGCTCCGTGGTGGCGTTTAAAAGCGCTCACGGCCAGGTTTCGCCACAGACAAGCCACCAGATAATCAAAAAGCTCGAGGACGAGTCTGGCAATGACGCCATTCTGAAGAGGCATCTCGGCGTCGCTGAGGCACTCAATCAGGGGAGTCCCCTGGTGCTTGGCAACGACGTCCACCTGCTGCAGGACGGACCTGCCACGTATGCCGCCATGTTCAAGGCGATGCGCGCGGCCAAACATACCATCAACCTGGAAACCTATATCTTCGACAGCGGCAAGATCGGCACCGAATTTGCCGACCTGCTACTGGCCAAGCAGGCGTCAGGCGTTCGGGTCAACGTGATATACGACAGCGTCGGTTGCCTGGACACACCTGCGGAATTCTTCGATCGCCTGCGCGATGGCGGGATTCAGGTCGTTGAGTTCAACCCGATCGATCCATTGAAAGCGCGCAAGCGAAAGTGGCGGCTTAACAATCGCGATCACCGCAAACTGCTGGTAGTGGACGGCCAGATCGCCTTTCTCGGCGGAATCAACATCAGCGAATCGTATTCGAGTGGTTCGTTCTCCCGCTCGTCCAGGAAAAAAAGCAAGAAGTCCGGCGAGGAATCCGAGGCCGGCTGGCGCGACACGCAGGTGCAGATCGAGGGTCCGGTGGTAGCGGAACTGCAGAAAGACTTTCTGAATGTCTGGGCGCGGCAAAAGGGCCCGCCGCTCTCCAAAAAAGATTATTTCCCCAAGCTCGCCACCAAAGGCGACGAAATCGTGCGGGCAATCGCCAGCAAATGGGATGAGCCTGCCAGCCCGATTTATCTCACGCTGCTGTCGGCCATCAACCACGCCGAGCGTTTCGTTCATCTGACCAATGCCTACTTCGTACCGGATCCCAAGTTGGTCGCTGCCTTGACCGGCGCCGTACGCCGCGGCGTAGACGTGCAACTCATCCTGCCGGGAAAAAGCGATTCATGGCTGGTCTTCCACGCCGGACGATCGCATTACTCTGAGCTGCTGCGTGCCGGCGTCCACATTTACGAGCGGCGCGACACGGTCCTGCACGCCAAGACCGCGTCGATCGACGGCGTATGGGCCACCGTTGGTTCGACCAATCTCGACTGGCGCAGCTATTTGCACAACGACGAAATCAACGCCGTGATTCTGGGGACCGATTTCTCGCGCGAGATGGAGGCCATGTTCGACAAGGACCGGGTGGCTTCGACGCCGATCGATCCCGCCCGCTGGCAACGCCGCTCTCTTCTGCAACACATGGAGGAATGGGTCGCTCGGCGCTTCGAATACTGGCTGTAGTACCCTCACTTCATCTCAACGTAGCAAGGAGCTTGTGATGACAACATTGATCGTCGGTCGTTTCCAGCAGCTATCCGATGCGGAGGCCACCTCGCACGAATTATTGCGCGCCGGGTTTTCGAAGCAAGAGATTAGTCTCGTGTACGTCAATCCTCGTGGGCAGCGCGATATTCATCCCTTGGGAGGCGATGCGGACGAATCTCGGGGAACGCACGAGGCCGGTTCCGGCGCGATGGGTGGCGCAGCCAGCGGTCTGGGTGCCGGTGCGGTGATCGGCGTGGCGACGCTCCCAGTGCTCGGGCCGGTGGGCCCCGTGGTGGGAGCGGCGGTAGGCGCATATGCCGGCTCCCTGGTAGGCGCGCTAAATAAGATGAACAAAGTCGAGACGCATGAGTCCGGCGCCGCCCCGTCACGCAAGGCCGGCATACTACTGGCGGTTGCAGTCGGCAACCCGGCACAACGGGAGACGGCAATCGAGATGCTGCGCAAACAGGCAGTCGCAATGGAGGAAACCGACGGCACCTTGCGCGACGGAGACTGGGTGGACTTCGACCACCTCAAGTGCGGCACGCCAATCAAGTAATGGCCGGAAAAACCTGTCGGCAAAAAGCACTTCCCCCACGACGTCGTGACTGTTCGCCAACGCGTCGGTGTCAGATACCGCCTACAACTAGCCTGACACCTGGCTGACTTAAAGCACGAAGAGCATGGGCTATTCTGCTTATACGCTACGCTGACAGAAAGGAGCATTCCTCCATGGCCCTGCCGTTCACCCTTGCCGGACCAGCGGACATGGAAAGTCCTATCCTGCGCCGCCCTGTTCGGGCGCCACTTCATACCCGTTTTTTCCTCTCCTCATTTGCGATTGTCGTGTCGATCATTTGGGCTGCGACTGGCATGTCGCTGGCGCATGCTGACGGACTTGCAGGCGCCACCCTCGTGCAGAAGGGGAATAGCGGCACCCCCGCCTGTATGACCTGCCATGGCGCAAAAGGTGAGGGCCAGGCAACAGGGGGCTTTCCTCGACTCGCGGGGCTGAGTCAGGCCTATCTGCTGAAACAGCTACAGGCATTTGCCGGCGCAAAGCGCAAAAACGCCATTATGGAACCGATCGCCAGTTCACTCGATGCCGAGCAGATGCGCGATGCCGCCGACTACTATGCCAGCCTCCCGGCCTGGAAGCAGACCGTCGCACCGGATACCACTTCGGCCCAATATGCACTGGGGCTGAAAATCGCCACCGAGGGTGACTGGAGCAAGGAAATGCCCGCCTGCTTCACGTGCCATGGTGCCTTGGGCAAAGGGGTTCCACCGCATTTTCCCGCGCTCGCCGGCCAGCCCAGATCCTATACCCAGGCTCAACTGAACGCCTGGAAAGCGCGCACGCGAACCAATGATCCGATCGGCCTGATGCAGATGATCGGCGGAAAACTGACCGATCCGGAGATCGCTGCCGTCAGTCTGTTTCTCGAAAACCCGTCGCTCGCAGGGAAAGGGAAATAAGCCATGTCATTCAGAACCTGGTATGAAAGTCAGAAACAGACTCG
>CAJDWX010000164.1_pt1 | contig 12601 bp, 12 predicted proteins | sample 7391741 | NCBI WGS metagenome assembly CAJDWX01 (sample SAMEA7055741, study PRJEB34461) | soil metagenome | biome: terrestrial ecosystem; feature: Peninsula; material: soil | place: Antarctica | collected 2016
GATGGTCATGTGCGCGTAATGCTGCTGTAGCGGCTTGTCCTGCTCGCGTGCTTCGCGCTCGACCACCGGTGCGCAGATCACGACGTCGCCGCCCAATACGCCGGGCGAGATTTCACCGTATTCGAAGGTCAGCACGTTGGGGACGTAGTCCTTGTGCCGGTAGTCCTGGTTGAGCGCTTGCGCCTCTCCGGCGTCGACGATGCGCACGGTAAGCATGGCGGGATGTTCCAGTGCGGCGGCGACCCAACGGCGAATCTGCACGCGGCTCGGCAACTCCGTCGCTGCGCTGGCGAACTGCACTGACACGCTGAACTCAGGAGTCACGTTTTTCGGATTGCGCGCGGCGCGCGGCATAGGCATCGACGATGCGGCCGACCAGCGGATGACGCACCACGTCCTCGGACTGGTGAAAGCCAGTCCGCGCACGCCAGCCAGCACGTCAGCCGCATCCATCAGACCGGATTTCACGTGCTTGGGCAGGTCGACCTGGGTCGGGTCGCCGGTCACCACCGCGCGCGCGCCGAAACCGATGCGGGTGAGGAACATCTGCATCTGCTCGACGGTGGTGTTCTGCGCCTCGTCGAGGATGATGAAGGCGTGGTTGAGCGTGCGCCCGCGCATGAAGGCGAGCGGCGCGACCTCGATCGCGTGACGCTCGATCAGCCGCGTCACCTTGTCGAAGCCCATCAGGTCATAGAGTGCGTCGTACAGCGGACGCAGGTAGGGATCGACCTTCTGCGTCAGGTCGCCCGGCAGGAAACCGAGCCGCTCGCCGGCTTCGACCGCCGGCCGCGTCAGCACCAGCCGCTTGACCTGCTCGCGCTCGAGTGCATCGACGGCGCAGGCGACGGCCAGATAGGTCTTGCCGGTGCCGGCGGGACCGATGCCGAAGGTGATGTCGTGGCTGCGGATCTGCTCGATGTAATCGCCCTGGCGCGGGGTGCGCGCGCGCAGGTCGGCGCGACGGGTGCGCAGCGCCGGTCCTTCCTCGTCGATCCGGCCACGCGTGAGTTCGACCAGTCCGAGCTGGATGTCGTCGAGCGAGAGTTCGTCGTGTGCGTGGTTGTAAAAATGCTCGATCGCCTGCGCACCCTTCTCGGCCTGCGCCGAGTCACCGCTAAATCTGAAATTTGAGCCGCGGCGACCGATGGTGACGTCGAATGCCGCTTCGATCTGTCGCAGATTCTCATCCATCGGCCCACACAGATTGGCCAGCCGCCGGTTGTCTTCCGGAGCCAGACGTAGTTCCACGATGTTGGTTTTCAAGCGGTTTCGTTCTCGCTGAGGGTGACTTCGCCGCGCAGACTGTGCGGCAGGGCCTGGGTGATGGTGACATCGACGAACCGGTCGATCAGGCGTGGCTGGCCGGCGAAGTTGACGATGCGGTTATTGTCGGTACGGCCGGCGAGCTCTTCGGCATTCTTGCGGGCGTGGCCTTCGACCAGGACACGCTGCACCGTGCCGACCATGGCCTGATTGACCCGCTGCGCCTGCGTCTCGATCTGTGCCTGCAGCTTCATCAGGCGCTGCGTCTTCAGTTCGGCCGTCACGTCGTCAGGATAGTCCGACGCCGGCGTACCGGGGCGCTTGCTGTAGATGAAGGAGAAGCTGGCATCGAAATCGAGTTCCTCAATCAGCTTCATCGTCGCGTCGAAATCGGCCTCGGTCTCACCTGGAAAGCCGACGATGAAATCCGACGACAGACACAGGTCGGGCCGCTGCTCGCGGAGTTTTCTGATGGTGGATTTGTATTCCAGCACGCTGTGGCCGCGCTTCATTGCGGCCAGCACGCGGTCGGAGCCTGATTGCACCGGCAGATGCAGATGAGACACCAGCTTCGGCAGCTTGCCGTAGCAGTCGATCAGGCGTTGGGTCATTTCGCGCGGGTGGCTGGTGGTGTACCTGATTCTTTCGATGCCGGTAATCTCGTGCACCATTTCCAACAGAAACGCCAAGTCGGCGGTGTCGCCTTCGTGCAGCGCACCGCGGTAGGCGTTGACGTTCTGCCCCAGCAACGTGACTTCCTTAACTCCACGCTCGGCAAGATCGGCCACTTCGGCGATGACGTCGTCGAACGGCCGCGACACTTCCTCGCCACGGGTGTAGGGCACGACGCAGAAGGTGCAGTATTTGGAGCAACCCTCCATGATCGAGACGAAAGCCGATGCGCCCTCGATCCGTGCCGGCGGCAGGTGGTCGAATTTCTCGATCTCGGGAAAGCTGATGTCGACCTGGGCGCGCCCGGTCGCGCGGCGTTGCGCGATCAGCTCGGGCAGGCGGTGCAGCGTCTGCGGGCCAAACACCACGTCGACGAAGGGCGCGCGCGACACAATCGCCGCGCCTTCCTGGCTTGCGACGCAGCCGCCGACGCCGATGATGAGGTTGGGGTTGGCCAGCTTGAGATGGCGCACCCGGCCGAGATCGTGGAACACCTTTTCCTGCGCTTTTTCGCGCACTGAACAGGTGTTGAACAGAATCACGTCGGCATCGTCCGGTGTGGACGTCGGGACCATGCCTTCGGCGGCACTGAGCACGTCGGCCATCTTGTCCGAGTCGTACTCGTTCATCTGACAGCCGAAGGTTTTGATGTAGATTTTTTTCATGGGGGTGCCGGGGCAGTAAATAGACTGGGGGCGGGAATTGCGCCGCGGGCTTGGGTCAAGACGGCGACGAAAAGAAAGCTGGTGGTGATGGGTGGACTTGAACCACCGACCCCCGGATTATGAATCCGATGCTCTAACCGACTGAGCTACATCACCCTGAGACCGCTATTCCGGCTTGAGGACCGCCGAAAAGGCGCGCAGTTTAGCTGACGCGGACATGGCCTGTCAAAGTAATCCGACCCCTGGGGTTTACTGCAGGCGCAATTTGGCCAGTTCGTCGAGCAGGCTGATCAGCAGCTCGCGCCCCAGCGGCCCCATGCCGCCCACGAGCTGGTCGGTGTCGCGCTCGCCGTTGACGAGACGACGCATGCGTCCACCCAGAAGCGCCATATCGCCGCCCGCTCGCGTCATCTGCTCAGCCATGTTGGCGAGCACTGACATCGCCTGAGCGTCGCCCCGGGCCGAGGCATCGATCAACGCGGCAAGGCCGGGGGCGGCGCTGCTACCATCCGGCTGGGCGTCGAGCGCAGGCAAGGTGGCGGGGTTGTCGAAGCCGCGCAGGATGGCGTCGAGCAGGATGCTGTCCTCCTCGTCCAGCCCCAGTTTGATCGAGGGATCGCGACGGCCGTCGATCACATGGCGCAGCGCGCCGGCCAGCCGCGCCCAGCCGGCCTGCTCGGCGGCATCGAGCTGTTTCATCAGGTCGGGTATCTGGCTGCGGTCGCGCAACGCGTTGACCACGGTGTGGATGAAGGCGGCGTGGACGCGCAGAACCTGGTCGACGGCGGGTGGGAGTTGGGCCATGTTGGGTAAGCGGTGAGCGGTAAGCAGTGAGGGGATTGTCCGGTCAGGATGCGATGTTGGCAATGGTCGGCAGCAACGGTACGCGCTCGATCTGCCAGTGGGCGCTTGCCCAGGCCAGCAATTCACCCGGCTCCGCACTCATTGGTTCAGCTGGAAGGGTCTGGCCGAGCGCGGCGAGTGCCTGCACCAGCATGGCACGGCGTCCGCGTTCCGGCAGGGCCGGGGCAAGCGTCTGCTTGGAGAGCTTTTGTCCGGCGGCATTGGTGACGAGCGGCACGTGGGCGTAAACCGGCGTCGGCGCTCCCAGCAGGGTTTGAAGATGAAGCTGGCGCGGCGTATTCCATAATAGGTCGGCGCCACGCACGACGTGGGTAACGCCTTGGAAGGCATCGTCGACCACCACCGCCAGCTGGTAGGCGAACAGACCGTCGGCGCGCCTGACGATAAAGTCGCCGACGTCGCGGGCCAGGTTCTGCTCGAGGTCGCCGTGGATGCGGTCGTGAAAGCGGAAGCTCGCGTCCGGCACGCGCACGCGCCACGCCCGCGCGACTGCGCCGGTCGGCAGTCCGTTGCGGCAGGTGCCGGGATAGCGGATTTCACCCTCGTCATTGCGTGGCGCCCCGGCCAGCTGGCTGCGCGTACAGGCGCACGGATAGGCAGCGTCCAGCGTCTGGAGCGTGGCGAGTGCCGCGGCATAGGCATCGTCGCGTTGTGACTGGTAAATCACTGCGCCATCCCACTGCAGGCCGTAGGCCTCCAGTTGGCGCAGGATGGTATCGGCTGCGCCGGGCTCGCAACGCGGCCGGTCGAGGTCTTCCATGCGCACCAGCCAGCGCCCGTTCGCCGCGCGGGCGTCGAGCCAGCTCGCCACGGCGGCAACGAGTGAGCCGACATGAAGCGGGCCGGTGGGGGACGGCGCGAATCGTCCGATATAGGGTGCGGTGTTCACCCCGGGATTATGCCGCGCCCGGCGCAGCGCTTACAGGTCGATGCCAGACTGCGCCTTCACGCCGGCGCGGAACGCATGCTTCTCGTCGGCGATGACCGACACGGTGTCGGCCAGTTCAATCAGTGCATCGGATGCGGCGCGTCCGGTGACGATCACGTGCTGCATCGGCGGCCGGTTGGCCAGCGCATCCAGCACCGTGTCGCTGTCGAGATAGCTGTAGCTCAACAAATAGGTCAGTTCGTCGAGCACCACCAGATTGAACGCCGGGTCGGTCAGCATGCGCGCGGCGATCGCCCAGCCGCGTTCGGCGGTAATGATGTCCTGCTCGCGGTTTTGTGTATCCCACGTGAAGCCGTCGCCGGTGACATGCCATTCGACCTCGGGCTGGCGGCCTAGGAAGGCCTCTTCGCCAGTGTCGGTACGGCTCTTGATGAACTGCACCACGCCGACCTTCATACCGTGGCCGAGCGCACGCGCCATCGTGCCGAAAGCCGAGGTGCTCTTGCCCTTGCCGTTGCCGGTGACGACGAGAAGCAGGCCGCGTTCGTCGGTAGCGGCATCGATGGCCGCATCGATCAGGGCTTTTTTACGCGCCATCCGCGCGGCATGGCGCGCCTGACGGTCTGCGGATTCAGGTTTCATATCGAGGGGGAAAATCGGGAACAAGGGACAGCATAGAGCATATGTCCCGACGCAGATATCCGCCTGCTGGCTTCAGGTCGGTGTGGCGTCGCGCGATGGGTGCAACCCGGTTCGATCCGGCCGCGCAATGAAATCGACCGTCGCCTGCACGCCGATACCATGGACGCAAGCCTCGATATCGAACGCCTCGCTGATGCACTCAGACGTCAATGTCGATGCCGTCGGTCCGTGCGCAACCAGCCGGCCGTCGCGCATGACGGCGACATGGGTGGCATAGCGCGCCGCCAGCGTCAGGTCGTGGATCGACGCGATAATCAGCCGGCCTTCACCTGCCAGCGCGAGGGTGGTGGCGGACTGGCCGACTTTATGGCTCAGGTCGCACATGGCGAGCGCTGCCTCGACCTTGTGCCATGCCGCGCTGTCCAGGTCGCCGAAAACAGGAATCTGCGGCATGAGCCCCAAGGCCACCAGGCGTTCGACCGCCACCGGCCACTCCACCCGTGCGTTCTGCGGGATATAGGCGCGACGGCGCGCGAGTGTGCGCCGATCAATGGTGCGGATGGGCTGGTCGTCGAGCAGCACCCGGCCACGAGACGGCCGTTCCAGACCGCTCAGCATGTGAATGAGGGTGGACTTGCCCGCGCCATTGGCGCCCAGCAACGCGACGAACTGCCCGCTGGTGCAAACCAGGTTGAGATCGCTGACGAGGCTGCGCCCGGCGATGTCATAGCTCACGTGTTCGGCATGCAGGACGGTCACGGCGACAGCCTCCGCAAGCGCAAGACCAGCCAGAAGAAGAAGGGGGTGCCGATCAGGCTCGTGAGGACGCCGAGTTTCAGCTCCGAGCTTGTGGGAATCACGCGAATGGCGATGTCGGTCACCACCAGCAGGATGGCGCCGAACACGGCCGAGGGCAGAAGAATCCGGCTCGGCCGGTAACCGACGAATGGGCGGACGAGATGGGGTGCGACGAGTCCCACAAAGCCGACGGCGCCCACCATCGCCGTGGCCGCACCGACCGACAGCGCCACGCCTGCCAGCGCCAATGCCCGCAGCATGGTCAGGTTAATGCCCAGGCTCTCGGCCTGCGCCTCGCCCAGCGTGAGCGCATCGAGCCCGCGCGGCGTGAACGCCAGGCATAGCCAGCCGACCAGGATGAAGGGGGTGCACAATCCGATCTGCCCCCACTCTTTTTCGGCGACAGAGCCCAGCAGCCAGGTCGTGATTTCATACGCCGCGTAGGGACTCGGCGCAAAATTCAGGGCTAGCGCCAGTCCGGCGGCGGCCAGGCCCGACACCGCCGAACCGGCCAGGATCAGCGTCAGCGTCCCGCTTCGTCCAAACAGGAACGTCAGCGCGCCGGCCGCCAGCGCGCCGGCGATGCCCAGCAGTGGCGTGGCCAGGGGAAACACACTGGACAAGCCGAAATAGATCGCGATGACCGCGCCCAGTGCAGCGCCGCCCGATACGCCCAGCAATCCCGGCTCCGCCAGCGGATTGCGCAACAGGCCTTGCAACACGGCTCCGCCGAGCCCCAGCGTGGCGCCGACCATGAGCGCCAGCAAGGTGCGCGGGAGACGCAGTTCGGTCACGATCAACCAGGCGAGATTCGGCTTGGGCGCCACCAGTCCGTCGAACAGCATGACGGGGGGCAGCCAGATCTTGCCGATCACCACGGAAGCGCCCGCCGCCACCAGCAACATCGCCAGCATGAGCGGCAAGGTCCACTGGCGCGGCCTTACCATGACGGGCTTCCGGCCGGAAGCTGGCGATACAGCTCGTGCAACGCGATCGCGGCGTCGGCCGATTGCGGCAGGCCGCATACATAGGCTGCATCCGGATAGCTGATCACGCGCCCGTGCCAGTACCGACCGATCAGCGAATGCATGGACTGGGCGTCCCGCAAGGAGGGGCCCGACCACCGGGCTTCGCCTTGCAGGATGGCGTCGGGTCGGGCGGCCAGCAATTCTTCCAGGCCGAAACTTCCATAGCGGTTGTCAGGCAAGCTGACGGCAATATTATCGGCACCGGAAGCCGCGATGATTGCATTCGTGAGCGTGCCCTTGCCCGGTACGGTCTGGCCACCGCTCCAGGCAACGACCCGCAGCGGACGGGCAGGCTGATGAGAAGCGAGCCATGCCAGTTTTTGGTCCATCCCCGCCAGCAGTGCCTCGGCCCGGTCGGGCTCGCCCACGGCCTCGCCAAGCTGTCGAACCACCCGATGGATATCCGCGAAGTTGTTTGTCGCCCCGACTTCGATCACACGCGCACCGACGGCTTTTGCCAGTTTGCGGGCCGTCGGCGAGGAATAGGTGCCGGCAAGAATCAGATCCGGTTTTTGCAGCAGGATCTCCTCGGCCGTTCCGTGGTTGATGGCGACACCGCGATCGGCCCCCGGCAACAACGCCTCGACTGCATCGTGGGCCAGATAGCTGATCGAGGCGATCCGTTCTTTGGGTACCAGCATCAGGAGCAGCAAATCGTTGCACAGCATCATCGACATGATGTGGGCTGGTTTTTGGACCCTGTCCAGTGACACGCTGACCGTTTCCGGGACCGGGCCGGCGAACGCCGGAGCAAGCAGGCATGCCAGCGGCAAGTAGGCTAACAACCGACGCATGCCTTCGCTTTCAATGAAAATTCATTCTTTCTCGACGCGAACATGATACACGCGCCGCACAGTCGCAAAGTCACCCGGGTGGCGTGGTGCAATTCGCCGCAGGATCAGGCGTGACCTTTGCCGGTTCTGTTTATCATCGGTAGAATCCGGCCCATCAGGTGCCGGGATGACGCTCTGTCATTCCGGATAAACGGGAATCAGGTGCGTGGCGCAATGCCACCATGCCTGGGCTGCTCCCCGCAACGGTAAGCGTAAAACGGTGCATCACATACGTCACTGGGCTCAATTTGCCCGGGAAGGCGATGCATTCGGCGCGAGCCCGGATACCGGCCTGAGCCCTGTGCGACGACTGTCGCGCAGCGGATCGTGCAAAGCGCCTGCGGGGAATCGGGCGCCCAACCGGAAACCATCATGCGTCAAACCTCCCTTGCCCTTGCGCTCGCTACGGGCTTCTTGTTCCCCGCCTACGCGGAAACCCTGCCGGAATTCGTCAGCGAAACGATCGTCGTCACGCCGACGCGCTTCGAGGAACCTGCCCCGCCTACGCCCGGCAATCTCATAGTGATTACGCGCCAGGATATCGAGCGCACGCCTGCCACCAACGTCCCCGATCTCCTGACCGGAATCGGGGGAACGACGGTCGTTCCGCTTTACGGATCGCTCGGAATCGATTCCGCCGTGAGCTTGCGTGGTGCGGGAAGCGGCGGAACAGCCACCAGCAACACGCTTGTGCTGCTCAACGGTCAACGCCTGAATCCCATCGACTCGGGATCGATAGACTGGTCCCTGGTCCCGCTGGCGAGCATCGAGCGCATCGAGGTCATGCCGGGAAGCGGAACGGTTTTATACGGCGATCGCTCCAGCGGAGGCGTCATCAACATCATCACCAAGAAAACAGCCGATGCACGCTATGCCAGCGTCGGTGGGGGCAGTCATGGCATGCGCGAGCTCAGTCTCCAGGCCGGCGGAGCAGTGGGCGGGATCGATTCCAGCCTGTATTTCCAGTATGGCGCAAGTGATGGATGGAGAACAAACAGCGACCAGCGGCGCTATGCATTGGGTGGCCGAATCAATTTCCTGAATCAGAAAGATGCGCACGCCTTCATCGATCTTGCCGCCTTCGACGAAAAATTGGGCTTTCCCGGTGGCCTGTGGCGAGCCGAATATCTCGCCGATCCGACACAGTCCCGCCATCCGGGGGACCGGTCGGATCGCAATGGTTTCAGGATTCGCCCGGGCGTAACGGTTAATCTATCCGAGAACATTGCACTGGACGCCGACCTGGTCCTGTCGCGGGACGACCGTAGCGGTTTCAGCGACGCCACCAATCCGGTGGAACAGACCCGCGATCTGTCGCGCGATTTCATTTCGTTCAGCCCCAAGCTCAAAATCAAACATCGCCTTGGCGGACTCAGCAACCATGCCACGATGGGCTACGACTACTTCAGAGGAACGACGGACAGCGTGACCTCACCGACCGGATTTCAGCCCTATACGCAAAACGCCTCGCAGACGAGCCACGCGTTGTACGCCCAGAACATCATGGAACTCACCGAACACCTGGCCTGGACGCTCGGTGTACGCGTACAGCGCCAGCGCCAGTCTGCCGCGCAGTCTGCCTATACGATCTATTACGGTGCACCTCAACCTGCGGTGTCCGGTCACTCGGTCGACACGCGGGAAGCTTACGAAACGGGCCTGACGTATCGGATCGGCGACTGGAAGTTTTATGGCCGCGCCGGGACGACCTTTCGTTTCCCCAACACCGATGAGTTGTATGGGTTGGACCCGATTACCTGGGATCCCGTCTTCGCCATTGATTTGAAGCCGCAGCATGGCAGGGCGTATGAGATTGGCGGAACGAAAAAAATATCGCGAGGCAATGTTTCTCTCAGTGTCTATCAACAGGATCTGAAGGACGAGATCACCTCCGACCCCAATGGCGGCAACATGAACGTCGACAAGACGCGGCGCCTGGGAAGCGAACTGAGTGCGAGACTGAACATCACTGACACGCTGCACGGAAACGTCGGCGTGACGCTCGAAGACGCCCAGATTCGGGCCGGCGCGTATGCGGGACAGGCGATGCCTTTGGTGCCTGGCGTGCAGGCAAGCGCGGGCTTGAGCTGGAATGCAGGCCAGAATGCGGTCTACTCCGCGAGCGCCGATACGGCGATGACTATGAGAACGACGCCGGTTATCTGTCCGGGTACACCACGCTCGATCTGATGGCGAGCTGGCGAATCCGCGACTGGAAGATCGATGCCAGGATTCTCAATGCCGCCGACAAGCGCTATGCCGCGTACGCCGGCTATGGTTTCAATTCGACAACTTTGGCGAACGATACGTTCTATTACCCCGCCGATGGCAGGACGTTCGGCATGACAGCGCGATACGATTTCCGATAGTCCTTGCTATTGCACATTCCAATTCAAAAGCGCCCCTCATTCCGGTCCAGACCCGCCGTATGAAACAACAGATCAGCACGTGCGAACTGGATGCGGATGCGTTGTCGCCGCGAGCCTCCGGCGATTGCAACGTGACCGGAAGGTGAGGCAGCGCCAGTTGCGCTTTGACGGACAACACAAGCGTTCTTGGCGGTGGCGGGCTGACGTACTGGCCGCCGCCAATCAGGTCATCCGATACGCCGACGCAACCCACCGATCAGCAATAACCCCAGGCCAAATAACCCCAACGTGGCCGGCTCTGGCACGCTTGCGGCCGCAGGTGTGATGTTGCCGCTGAAATTCAGCAAAATCCTTTGTGGCGTACCCGTGTCGAGAATCCCCGAGCCACCCTGACGGATCACGCCGCTTTCAAATCCGACGAGCGAGCCCAGACCGGGGCTGGTAAGGATGGCGAGCGCCACGCGTTCCGGCGACCCGAATGGATCCAGCCTGCCGTTGCCAAGGCCCACGAGCCACTGGCCCGACGAGCTTGCCTGGCTCAGAATCGTGTTGAACGCCGGCAGTGCGGGAAAATCCGGAAACAGGATGTTCACCGACGATATCTCTCCAGCGACGGTGTCCACAAACATCATGCCGTTAAAAGTACCCCCGCCCGGGAGGAAACCGCGAGTCCATTCCCCCTCGACGTCGAACGCCATCGGCGTTGCGCCGGCCAGCGCCGGCAGGAACATTGCAGCGACAAAGCCTGCAATCATGACTCGTTTCAGTGATTTCAGCTTGACCTGTTTCATCGTCGACCCCCTGATAATTGCAGCGACCGGTTTTGGCGCTGCCTGTGTGAATGGACCATCGTGCTGAACACATGCAGACACGTACATGTCATTAGATGCCGCTTCTCACGATGCTGTTCCCCACAAGTCCGGGTCGCGCACAATCAATGCGGTCAGATTCCCTGGCCCCGGCCGTTGAGGTCAGCCGCCCGCTTGTTAAAGGCATGTCAACACCGGGCGTACGGAGCCGATTGACCGGCTGCACGCCGCCCCCTATAGTCGCGCCATGCGCGCCGAACTCGATACCCTTGAAGCCAAGATCCGCCAGGTGGCCGAGCTGTGCCATACGTTGCGGCAGGAAAACATCGCGCTGCGCCAGCAGCTGCTGACCGCGCAGCAGGACGGCAAACAGCTGACAACCCGGCTGGATGCGGCCAGGACGCGGCTGCATGCGCTGCTCGACACCTTGCCGGAGGACGTGTGATGGCCGGCCCCCGCTCGATCGAAATCAATATCCTCGGCCGCACCTACAAGGTGGCGTGTTCGCGCGAGGAAGAATCAGCCCTGATCGCGGCAGCTGATTTCCTCGACGAAAAAATGCACGAGATCCGCGACAGCAGCAAGGTGATCGGTGCCGAGCGCATCGCCATCATGGCGGGACTCAACCTCGCACACGATCTGCTGACCCAGGGCGGCGGCAGCCTGATCGATGAAGCGCGCACCCGGCTGACGCATTGCAGCGCGTTGCTCGATTCCGTGCTGGAAGATCAGGACACGCTTTTCTGACTCATTCCCGGACCACGCTTTACCCATCCGCGCGATAGGGCTGGCGCATCCCTTTTCGATCCCGAAATGGAATACACTAAGGGCGCTCCCTGCGGTGTTCGAGAGTGGTTGCAATTTCTCTGGACCAATGCATACGTGCAAGGCTGCGATCTATTCCGGTGCGGGTGTGCGCGTGGCACGTCTCATGCGCCCAAAGCGCCTTTGATTGCGGCCGTCTTGGACCCCGGTTCAAGAGTACGCGGCCAGTCACGGCACAGGCGGGGAGCCTCTTTTCTCGATGGACAAAACCACCCTCAGACGTCAACTCAAAGCCGCACGCAATGCGTTCAAGCCGGCTGCGCGTCGTCATGCCGCGCGCGCGTCTTTGCGCCTGGCGCTCCGCCACGGGTTGTTGCTGCGGTCACAGCGCATCGGCTTCTACCTGCCGCAAGGCGGCGAATTCGATGCCCACCTCCTGCTCAACCAGGCCCTGTGCATGCAGCGTGAGTGTTACCTGCCGATCCTGCCCCGCCGCGGGCGGGTGATGCGCTTTGGCCGGGTGGGCCGCAACACCCGCATGCAGCCCAATCGTTACGGCATTCCCGAGCCGCTGGATCCCCGGCCGCTACGCGCGCGCCAGCTCGACCTGCTGCTGATGCCGCTGGTCGGATTCGATCTGCAGGGGCACCGGCTGGGCATGGGTGGCGGCTACTACGACGCGACGCTGGCGTTCATGCAGCATCGGCACCTATGGCGCAAGCCGCGCCTGGTAGGGATCGCCTACGAATGCCAGCGGGTCGACGCGCTGCCGCACGATCCGTGGGACATGCCGCTCGACGCGGTGTTGACCGAACGTCAGCTGTACCGCTTCATCTCCATCCCCGCCTGACGCTGCGTCTAATCGCCCAGGTAAGCCTGGCGCACCGCTGGATTGGCGGACAGTTCGGCGGCCGGACCACTCAGCGTGACAGCGCCGTTTTCCAGCACATAGCCGCGTGCACAAGTCTTCAGCGCCAGATGCGCATTCTGTTCGATCAATA
>CAJDWX010000084.1_pt1 | contig 12536 bp, 14 predicted proteins | sample 7391741 | NCBI WGS metagenome assembly CAJDWX01 (sample SAMEA7055741, study PRJEB34461) | soil metagenome | biome: terrestrial ecosystem; feature: Peninsula; material: soil | place: Antarctica | collected 2016
CGTCGACCTCAACCCGATGGTTTGGGGCATCGGCTACGGGTTCCGCTTCTGATAACAGGCACCATCGGACGCCCGGGGCCGACCCGGCCTCTCTCCCGGACTTGCTACTTCCAGGCGTTCTTCTGCGGGGCGATTCGTGACCTCCTCTTCTCGGCTCACGGACGCCCCGTCTTTTTCGGGCTGCTTTCACTGCGGCCTGCCAGTGCCGGACGGCGCCCACTACCCCATCCAGTTCGAACGCGATATCCGCCAAGCCTGCTGCCACGGCTGCCAGGCCGTGGCGCAGACCATCATCGACAGCGGCCAAGGTGCGTACTACACCCATCGCACCGCGCTACCAGCTACGCCACAGCAGGCGGAGGCCGAGCTCGCGCAACTGGGCCTATACGACCTGCCTGAAATCCAGGAAAGCTTCGTACGGGCGGAAGCAGACCATATCCGCGAAGCCGCGCTGATTCTGGAAAACATCGTCTGCGCCGCCTGCATCTGGCTGAACGAGCGCCATATCGCCGGACTGTCCGGCGTGCTATCGGTGGAAATCAACTACGCCACCCGCCGTGCACGGGTACGCTGGGACAACAGCCGCATCCAGTTGTCGGCGATCCTGAAGGCGGTGTCCGACATCGGCTACATTGCCCATCCCTTCGATCCGGGCCGTTCCGACGACATTTTCAGGCGCGAACGCAACACCGCGATCAAGCGACTGGCCATCGCCGGCCTCGGCATGATGCAGGTGATGATGTACGCGCTGGCGTCCTATACCGCCACTGACATGAGCCCCGACATCCGGCTGCTGATGAGCTGGGCGAGTCTGATCCTGACGATTCCGGTGGTGGGCTATTCGGCGTGGCCTTTTTTCATCGGTGCCTGGCGCGATCTCAAGCGCCACACACTGGGCATGGACGTGCCGGTGGCGCTGGGCATCGGCACGGCCTTCGTCGCCAGCGTCTACAGTACGTTCATCGGGCACACCGAGGTGTACTACGACTCGGTCACCATGTTCGTCTTCCTGCTCCTGACCGGACGTTTTCTCGAGATGAATGCGCGCCGCCGAGCCGGCGCCGCGGTGGAGGAACTGGTGAAGCTCATTCCCGCCGCCACCACGCGTCTGCCGAACTGGCCGGCGCGCGACGAGGAGCAGGTACCGGTGGCGCGACTGGCGGTGGGTGACCATGTGCTGGTGCGTCCCGGCGAAACCCTGCCGGCCGACGGCGTGGTGATCGAAGGCGACAGTGCGGTGAGCGAAGCCATGCTCACCGGCGAATCGCTGCCGGTGTCGAAGAGCGTGGACACTCAGGTGGTCGGCGGTAGCCTTAACCAGGCGAGCCCATTAGTAATGCGGGTGGATCGGCTCGGTGCTGATACACGGCTGGCGTCGATCGTGCGCCTGCTCGACCGCGCGCAGAGTGAAAAACCGCGCATCGGCCAGCTGGCCGATCGCGCCGCTGCCTGGTTCGTCGGCCTGCTGTTGCTGATCACGGTCGGTGTCGGCCTCGCCTGGTATCTGATCGACCCGTCGAAAACGCTGTGGATCGTGGTGTCAATCCTGGTCGTGACCTGTCCCTGCGCACTCGGCCTCGCCACGCCCGCCGCACTCACCACCGCCACCGGGCGGCTGACACGCCTGGGTCTCCTCACCACGCGCGGCCACGCCCTCGAAACGCTGGCGCGCGCCACCGACCTGGTATTCGACAAGACCGGCACCCTCACCCACGGTCGCCTCTCCGTTCGCCGGGTGGTGCCGCTGGATGGTCACAGCGAAGCCGACGTCGGCGCGATCGCCGCGGCCCTCGAAGCCGGCTCGGAACATCCCATCGCCAAGGCGCTGCGCGAGGCCGCCGTACCCACCGTAATCGCCAGCGCGATCCGCAACACACCTGGGCGCGGGGTCGAAGGCCAACTCGATGGCCACACCTACCGACTGGGTTCACCGCGTTTCGCCGCCGCCAGCGAAATGCCTCCCGCACCGCCGGAATCGGACGACAGCGCCAGCTGGGTGGCGCTGGCCGACGAATCCGGGTTGATCGCCTGGTTCGCGCTGGCCGACACGCCGCGGGCGGATGCCCCAGTCGCACTCGCCGCGCTGCAGGAACTGGGGCTACACGTACATCTGCTGTCCGGCGATGGCGAGACAGCTGTCATGCACACGGCACGGCAGCTCGGCATTGCCGACTGGCATGCCGGCGCGCTGCCCGAAGGCAAGCTTGCCTACGTGAAGGCCCTGCAAAACGAAGGCCGCATCGTTGCCATGGTGGGTGACGGCATCAACGACGCGCCGGTGCTCGCCGGCGCGCAGGTGTCCATCGCCATGGGCGGTGGCGCCGACGTCGCCCAGGCGGCTGCCGACATGGTGATGCTCGGCAGCCGCCTGGGTACGTTGGCCGACGGCATCGCGCTCGCCCGCAAGACGCAGCGCATCATCCGCGAAAACCTCGGCTGGGCGCTGGCCTACAATCTCGTCGCTATTCCTGCTGCCGCGCTGGGCCACGTTACCCCCTGGATGGCCGGAATCGGCATGTCGGCCAGCTCGCTGCTGGTCGTTCTAAATGCGCTGCGACTCGCGGATTTCAAACCCAGAACCGCGCCTGCGGCGGCAGACGTTCCGTTGCCCAAGCCCGTCACCTGAGCGTTCGCACGCATGGATATCCCGCTTAGTCTCGTGCTCGTCGGCCTCCTTGCCTGGGTTCTGCTGTGGGCGGCTAATAGCGGCCAGTTCGACAATCTCGAAGGTCCGGTGCACAGCGTGATCATGAACGACGACACGCCGCTCAAACCCGACTACGTGCCAAAGGAGACCTGGTTCATGGATCGCCTATGCTGTGAGTTGACCCGTATCAAGCGCCGCCACACATGAATGCTCCCATCCTTTGGTATTTCGCCGACCCGATGTGCTCATGGTGCTGGGGGTTTTCTCCGGTAATCGAGACACTGCGCGACGAATACCGCGAACGCATGAAAATCGCGCTGGTGCTGGGCGGCCTGCGGCCGGGCACAACCGCGCCGATGACCGCGACAGAACGCGAGGATATTCTGCATCACTGGCACACGGTGCAGGCCCGCACCAGCCAGGCCTTCCGCTTCGATGGTGCGTTGCCGGACGGCTTCGTGTACGACACCGAACCCGCCTGCCGTGCGGTGGTGACGGTCGGCGGAATCTACCCCACGCAGATATTCGCGATGTTCAAGGCGATCCAGACCGCGTTCTATGCCAAGGGGCGCGACGTCACTCAAACCGGTGTGCTGACCGATCTGGCGGCGGGATTCGGCGTGGATGGCCAAGCCTTCCTGAACGACTTCGACAGCGATACCACACGCGCCCGCACCCTGGCGCACTTCAACCAATCTCGTCAGGCCGGCGTGCGCGGCTTTCCCACTCTCATCGTGCAGCAGGACACGCAATTGCACCCGGTCTCCAGCGGCTACCTGCCGCTCGACACGGTGCGTGCAGAAATCGACCGTTGCCTGCAATCAGCTGGGTAACCACTCCGTACACCGTTAGAATCTTCCTTTCCCTTTTTGGAGCGCTATCCGATGGCCCGCCTTTCCCTGTTGCCCACCACGCTGTTTCTCGGTGCGATCCTGCTCGGCATATCAGGCTGCGGCGCAAGCGAGCCCGGCCGGCAAGCCGTCTCCACGGCCCCGGCCGAAGGCCAGTCGGCCAATCCGCACGTATTGATCGAAACCAGCAAGGGCAACATCACCGTCGAGCTCTTCACCCGGAACGCGCCACAGTCGGTAGGAAATTTCATTAACTATGTGAAAACAGGTTTCTACGACGGCCTGGTCTTTCACCGCGTGATTCCCGGCTTCATGATCCAGGGTGGTGGCATGACCCCGGACATGGCGGAAAGACCCAAGAATGCGCCGATCAGGAACGAGGCCGACAACGGCCTCAAAAACCTGCGCGGCACCCTGGCAATGGCGCGCATGGCCGATCCCGATTCGGCCTCTTCACAGTTTTTCATCAACGTGGCGAACAACGCTTCCCTTGATCATCGCGGCACCAGTCACGACGCCTGGGGCTATGCCGTATTCGGCCAGGTGGTCGACGGCATGGACGTGGTCGATACGATCGTTGCCGTGCCGCGCGGCAATCACGGTTCCTATCAGGACGTTCCCATCGAGCCTGTCGTGATGAACCGTGTCACCCTGCTGCCGAAAGCGGCAACCGTTCCATCCGACGCCGACAAGGAACCAAAGCAGTAAGGTCCGCTCTGACTTCTGCCACCCGGCCGCTGCCTGGGCACGACCAGCGTGCTGACTGCACTATTGACCGTGTCGTTGAGAGTGTAGTTACCAAGGCGGTCGTGGATGTGGTGGAGCTGGCGGCTGGCTCGAGCTACCGGGCAAGATAGTCAAGTGATCGACAGGCGTGCTCTGCTGCCCCAATTAATTTAACGCTGAGTGCAGAAAAGTATCGTAGTGTGATATATATTTTGACTTGGACGGATTCGTACGAAGGCCGGCCATCATGTGTGTACGCAAGTAGTACTATCAAGTAGTTCATCAACGTTTGACAAAAGGAAATCTGCAATGAAAGAAGAACTCAAGCCTTCCCGCCGCCAATTCCTGAAGATCGGCGGTGCCGCTATCGTCATGATTCCCGTGCTGACCCTGTCGGGAAATGCGCTGGCCGCAAAAAATACGGCAATGCGTACCTCAATGAAATATGTGGACAAGCCGAACGGCGCGGAACATTGCGCAAACTGCATGCATTTCGTCCCGGGCAAAACGGCAAAGGCTCTCGGCGGCTGCCAAATCTTCCCTGGTGATACCGAGATTTCTCCCAATGGCTATTGTATTGCCTGGGCCGCCAAGCCGTAATTAATGGGCCGCTTGTGTATTGGGCCTGAAAAAAGGCCCAATACACTTGAAGCGCACTCCAGCCGCTCGACAGTGTGTCGGGTGGCGACCCCCAACGTACACCGCTGACGCAACTGTCAACGCAACAGCCACGCATCTCTCTGATCGACGAGCGACTAATCCATCCCGATCCGGTGCATCAGTGTCCGACTGATGGCCAGAGCACGCGGAAGAGCAGCCGGGTCCAGCCTGTATAATTGCCACTTGGTCAGCATTCCAGCGCTCTCGCGCACCTCATGATTCGTCGCATTATCGATAAAGTATTTGGCCGCAAACCGTGTGCCGATGGCTCCCGGGCACAAATCCTGCCACTGTCCGTACACGGTATTCACCGTGACCAGCTTGACGACTGCGCGCTGAAAACCTGCGAAACACTGACCCAGGCCGGCTACAAAGGCTATCTCGTGGGTGGGGCGGTGCGCGACCTTTTGCTGGGCAAAACCCCCAAGGATTTCGACGTGGCGACCGACGCCACCCCGGAGGAGGTGCGGCACCTGTTCCGCCGCTCGCGCATCATCGGGCGGCGTTTCCAGATCGTTCACGTGATGTGTGGGCGAGTGACGATCGAAGTCACCACTTTCCGCGCCAACGACCGGAAGGAGCCTGAGGACGACGACGACCACACGAACGACGACGAGTCTCCGGCAGCGCACAAGCGCCTGACCGACGAGCACGGCCGGCTGCTGTCCGACAATGTATTCGGCAGCATGGCGGACGATGCCGCACGTCGCGACTTCACCATTAACGCACTGTATTACGATCCGGCACGCGAGGAAGTACACGATTATTTCGGCGGCGTAGCCGACTGCAAGAAACGCGTGCTACGCATGATCGGCGATCCTGACACGCGCTACCGCGAAGATCCGGTGCGCATGCTGCGCGTCGCGCGTTTTGCCGCCAAACTCGACTTCCACATTGATCCCGACACACGGAAGCCGGTGGCCGCGCTGGCGCCGCTGCTCGCCAACATTCCACGTGCACGCATTTTCGACGAAGCGCTGAAACTGCTGCTGTCCGGCCACGCGCTGCGCGGCGTCCACCAATTGCGCACCGAAGGCCTGCACCACGGCATGCTGCCGCTACTAGACACCATTCTCGACGACCCCGTCGGCGAGCGTTTCATCAATGCCGCCCTGAAAACCACCGATGCGCGCATCGCGCAGGACAAACCCGCCTCGCCCGCCTTCCTGTTCGGCGCACTGCTGTGGCCGCAGGTATTGCTGCGCTGGCATGCACTCGAGGCTGCCGGCGAGAAAGCACAGCCCGCCCTGTTCGCGGCGATGGATGAAGTGCTCGACGCCCAGCGCAACCAGCTCGCCATTCCGCGCCGCTACGACGGCATGATGAAAGAGATCTGGGCACTGCAGCCGCGCTTCGAGCAGCGCGGCGGGCAACGCCCGTATCGTCTGCTGGAGCACCCGCGCTTCCGCGCCGCCTACGATTTCCTGCTGCTGCGTGCTGAATCCGGCGAAGTCGCCACCGAACTTGGCGACTGGTGGACACGTTTCCAGGATGTTGGTGAAGACGAGCGTGCCGGCATGCTGCTGGCCGACAACGCGCCCAAGCCGCGTCGCAAGCGCAAGCGCAAGAAGCCGGATAATGCCGATGGCGAGGCACATTCCGCATGAAGGTCATCGCCACCATCGGTCTCGGTGCCAATCTCAATGATCCGGCGGCACAAGTCGAATACGCGCTGGCCGAACTCGACCGCCTGCCCGGCACGCACCTGCTTACCCGTTCCTCGCTATATGCCTCGTCACCCGTCGGCTACGTCGACCAACCCGACTTCATCAACGCCGTGGCGCAGGTGGAAACTGACCTGGCGCCGCGTGCGTTGCTCGCCGCGCTGCTGGACCTCGAACACCGTCACGGCCGTGCGCGCAGCTTTCGCAACGCACCACGCACGCTCGACCTCGACCTGCTGCTCTACGGCAATGCGCATTTCCATGAAGACGGCCTAACGCTGCCGCATCCGCGTATGCAGGAACGTGGCTTCGTGCTGCTGCCGCTGCTGGAAATCGCACCTGATGCCACGATTCCCGGCCAGGGGCGCGCCGCTGACCGGGTTGCCGACTGTGCCGATCAGCATGTAACCGTCCTCCCGCCCGCTGCCACTGCCGTCAACGCATGAGCCTCTCCCGTTATCGTTACGTCGTCGTCGAAGGTCCGATCGGCGCCGGCAAGACCAGCCTGACCTACAAGCTGGCCGAGCATATGGGTGCCGAGACGCTACTGGAAAACACCAACGACAACCCTTTCCTGCCGCGCTTCTACCAGGAACCGACACGCTACGCGCTGCCGACGCAACTGCATTTCCTGTTCGAACGTTCGCGCCAACTGCGCGAACTAGCGCAGGGTGACCTGTTCCGCGTCGGCACCGTGTCGGACTTCCTGATCGACAAGGACATGCTGTTTGCGCGCCTCAATCTCGACGACGACGAATTCGAGCTGTACCAGAAGGTCTACGCCGACCTCGCGCTGCAGGCACCGACACCCGATCTGGTGATCTACCTGCAGGCGCCGGTCGAGGTACTGCAGGAACGCGTCCGGCGCCGCGGTGTCGAATTCGAGCGCGGCATGGATGCTGGCTACCTGCAGCGCGTGGCCAACAGCTACAGCGAGTTCTTCCATCGCTATGAAGCCGCGCCTATGCTCATCGTCAACACCAGCAATCTCAACTTCGCGGAGAACGAAGTCGATTTCGACCTGCTGCTGGAACGCATGAGCAAGATGCGCGGCCCGCGCGAATTCTTCAGCCGGGCCGCCTGAACATGGCCGTCACCTTGTCCACCCTCAAGGCGATGCACGAACGCGGCGAGAAAATCGCCGTGCTCACCTGCTACGACGCCGGCTTCGCTCACGTGCTTGACGCCGCAGGCGTCGAGGTACTGCTGGTCGGAGACTCGCTCGGTATGGTGGTGCAGGGCCACGCCTCGACCCTGCCGGTGAAGCTCGCCGAGATGGCCTACCACACACGCTGCGTCGCCGCCGGAACCACACGCGCTTTCATCGTCGCGGACCTGCCCTTCGGCAGCTACCAGCCTTCGCCCGAGCGCGCGTTTTCCGCCGCCGCGCGTCTGATGGCAGCGGGTGCGCACATGGTCAAACTGGAAGGCGGCGCGGTGATGGTCGATACCGTTTCCTTCCTGACGCAACGCGGCATTCCGGTGTGTGCGCACCTCGGCCTGCTGCCGCAGTCGGTTAACCAGCTCGGTGGCTACAGGGTGCAGGGCCGCGAGGACGCGGCCGCCGCCCCGCGCGCTGGAAGCCGCCGGTGCCGGCCTGGCTGTACTGGAAATGGTGCCTGCCGCGCTGGCGAAAACCGTCACCGAGGCACTCGCCATTCCCACCATCGGTATCGGCGCCGGCGGCGCCTGTTCGGGCCAAGTGCTGGTGCTCTACGACCTGCTGGGTTTGTATCCGCGTGCACCGAAATTCTCGAAGAATTTCCTCGCCGGCGCCGACGGCATCGAAGCGGCGGCGCGCGCGTATGTCTCTGCAGTCAAGAACGGCACCTTCCCCGCCGCCGAACATACGTTCTGATGCAGGTCATCCATACTGTCGCCGACCTTCGCGCCACGCTTGCCGGCGAGACCCGTGCCGCCTTCGTACCGACCATGGGCAACCTGCACGTCGGGCATGCGTCGCTGATCGAGCTGGCCAGTCAACACGGCCAGCCGGTGGTCGCGAGCATCTTCGTCAACCCGCTGCAGTTCGGCGCCGGCGAAGACTTCGAGCGCTATCCGCGCACCCTGGCGGCCGACTGCGAGAAACTCGCCGCCGCCGGTTGCGACCTGGTGTTCGCACCCGACGCCACCGAACTCTATCCGGTACCGCAGGGTTTCACCGTGCAGCCACCTACGGCTCTGATCCAGGACTTGTGCGGCGCTTTCCGCCCCGGTCATTTCGCTGGTATGGCAACGGTCGTGCTGAAGCTATTCAACTTGGTGCGGCCGCACGTGGCCGTGTTTGGAAAAAAGGATTTCCAGCAATTGCGGGTGATCCAGGAACTGGTGCAGCAGTTCAACCTGCCGATCGACATCGTGGCGGGCGACACGCTGCGCGAGGCCGACGGACTGGCGATGAGTTCGCGCAATGCCTACCTTGGCGCATCCGAGCGCATCCAGGCACCCCAGCTACAGCGTGAACTTGCCGCCATCGTGGCAGCCGTCCAGACAGGCCAACGGGATTTCGATGCCTTGTGCGCCACTGCCGGCCGCCGTCTGAAAATGGCGGGCTGGAACGTCGATTATGTCGCGCTGCGCGATGCCATGACCCTGCAATCGCCTACGCCTGACAGTGCGCGGCTGGTGGTGCTGGGTGCAGCGTGGCTGGGCTCGACCCGGCTGATCGACAACCTCGATTTCAGCTTGGGCAATCCGGCCTGAAGTTTTATAATGTGAGCCCTTTCTTATTGAGGGCACCGTCATGCAAAGAACGATGCTCAAGTCCAAGCTGCATCGGGCGACCGTCACGCATTCCGAACTGAATTACGAAGGCTCCTGCGCGATCGACGAAACCCTGCTGGACGCGGCCGACATCCACGAATACGAGCAGATCCAGATCTACAACGTCACCAACGGTGAACGTTTCACGACGTATGCCATCCGTGCTGCGCGCGATTCCAGCATCATTTCGGTGAACGGCGCCGCCGCGCACAAGGCGAACCCGGGCGATCTCGTCATCATTGCCACGTTTGCGGTCTACAACGAACTGGAGATGGCGCGCTACGCGCCGGAACTGGTGTACGTTGATGCGGATAACCGCATCATGGATACGCGTCAGACGATCCCGGTACAGGCTGCCTGAGGCAGCGCTTCACACGTCACAAAATCAAAAAAGAGTGGCGCACCCAACATCCGGGCGCAGCGACAACGCGTGCGGCCATTGTCAATTGCTGATATCTCAGGCCGCGTTATGCATAGGCTTACTGATCTTCGTTCCCATTCCCGGATCGATTGCCTAAACGACGTTCAGCCAAGCCGCAAGGAAAGCGTGGCAGGGCCGTTGACCGGATAGACAGCGCGTTGCGGCGCATCGCCAGCAAATTCAAAATGCTTCGTGCGCGCAAGCAGTTCCTCGAGCGCAATGCGCATTTCCAGTCTGGCCAGGGGCACCCCCTGACAGACATGGATACCGCGGCCCCAGACCATGCCGGTTTCGGCGTTGCGTTCGATCATGACCGCATCCGGATCCTCGAATGCGCGTGGATCGCGATTGGCAGCGACCCACATCAGCGCCAGTTTCTCGCCTTTCGGTATGGTTCGTCCTCCAATCTCGACTTCCCGCGTCGTGGTGCGTGGATTGGCGACAAGCGGACCATCCCTGCGCAGGATTTCCTCGATCGATGCGGGAATAAGCGAGGGATCACTCCGCAGGCGTTCCTGCAGTTCAGGCTCTTGCGCGAGATGCAGAATCAGGATCCCCAGTCCGGCCACGACCGTTCCTTGCCCGGCCGCCCAGTTACGCAGGACAGACACGATCTGATCGTCGTCGAGCCGCACGCCGTCAACCTCGGTTCTCAGCAACGCATCGGTGGCATCGTCCACACCTGATGGCGAAGCGCGGTGCAATGCCAGGTTGGCTTTGACGTGTTCCGAGAAGAGACTCGCCAGCGCCTTGCCAACACCTGGCGTTCTGCTGACAGCGGCCAGTCGACTGTCATGCGCCCAGCCGCCGAGGCATTCCCACAGTTGCTCGGGCCAACCGAGCAACGCGCACATCGTCCTGAACGCAAAAGGCGTAGCGAAGGCATCGATGAATTCCCCTTCCTTCGCGTCGCACAGTGGGACGAGCAGGTTCGCAGCAATCTCACGGGCGCGCGGCTCGATTCTTGCCATCTGTTCCTGATCGAAAAAAGCGTCCAGCGTCTCGCGGTAGCGGCCGTGAACCGGCGGATCCATCCCGTTCGGGATAGCCAGGAACCGCGATGCATTGCTGTAGGTCTCCGGATCGTCCAGCACCGCGGCGATGTGCTCATGGCGGAAAACCGACCAGCCCATGAATTCGCTGTGTGCCACCGGGCATTGCTCCCGCATTTCGTCGTACGCCCGACGCTGATCCTGCAGAATCAACGGATCCAGCGGATTCCAATCCGCACGCTTCGATTCACTCATTGCCAGAATTCCCCTCTTCATTTGAAATGGGTCGTTGCTCACTCGTACCCAAGTAAACTTCAACAAAACATTTTGTGAGGCCAAGACGGCCATTACATCATCCACACCCCGGCCCTCGCGGCAAATCTACCCTCCAGGTGGGAGGCCCGCCGGATCACGGAAACGAATCTGTGCCACGGAAAGAATCATGTACGTCTCAACAAAATCGTGACGAGCAGGGAAGAATCCACCAACGCCTTGACGACGTGTGGTTCGGCGTCGGCAAGGTAGACCATGTTGCCCTCACGGAGGATCTGGGTACGTCCGTGGGCCTCCAATTCCACCTCCCCTTCGAGACATTGAAGGGTGAGCGCGCCGGCCGCCTTGTGCTCGGGGGCAAGCTGACCGGCTGGCAACACGAACCGGAATACTTCGAGATGCTCCGCCCTGACGAGCGTGCTCGAAATCGTTTGGCGCAACGCCGCGCCAAGCGGACGAATATCGATCAATTCACCTGATGCCGCATGGATGATTGCCATGAAAGCTCCTGATTGTAGTCAAGTGACGGGGTGACGGCAGGCTACCCGTCTCGTGCAAGTGCGGTGCGCGCGCTTCATTTGTTTCGCCGGCACCCACCGCTAGCGAACGGGACAGACTTGTGCCAGCCGGCCGAACGCAGACCTACTATAGCAGGCAGCCCGCCTATGTCAGTTTCCAGATGTCGGCGTTGTATTCCTGCATGGTGCGGTCGGTTGAGAAGAAGCCACTCGACGCCGTATTGAGAATGCTCATGCGCGTCCAGCGCGCCTCGTCCCGCCAGGCCAAGTCCACCTGCTTCTGCGCGTCGACGTAACTGCGGAAATCCGCCAGCACCATCCACGGGTCGTGTGGGCTTAACAAGGTTTCGAGGATCATGTCGAAGATGCCCGGCTCGCGCAGATTGAAATGACCCGACCCCAGCAGGTCGATCACTTCACGCAGTTCAGGATCGTTTTCCACAAAGCTCAGTGGCTGGTATTGCGGGCGCAGCGTCTCGACCTCCTCTGCGTGCAGGCCGAACAGAAAGAAGTTTTCTTCGCCTACTGCCTCAAGGATTTCGATATTTGCGCCATCGTAGGTACCGATGGTAACGGCGCCGTTCATCATGAATTTCATGTTGCCAGTACCGGAGGCCTCCTTGCCTGCGGTCGAAATCTGCTCGGACAGGTCGGTTGCAGGCGCGATGATTTCCATGCTGGTCACCCGGTAGTTGGGCAGGAAAGCCACCTTCAGGTGATCGTCGGCGTCGAAATCGCTGTTGATTACCTCGGCCACGTTATTGATGAGTTTAATGATGCGCTTGGCCATCACATAGCCGGGCGCGGCCTTGCCGCCGATCAGAACGCAGCGATCGACCCAATCCTCCAACTGGCCATGATTGATGCGGTTGTACAGATGAATCACGTGCAGTATGTTGAGCAGCTGTCGCTTGTATTGATGAATGCGTTTCACCTGTACGTCGAACAGCGAATTCGGATTGAAATCCACATGACATTCGGCCTTGACCAACTCGGCAAGACGCACCTTGTTGGCGCGTTT
>CAJDWX010000101.1_pt1 | contig 12526 bp, 11 predicted proteins | sample 7391741 | NCBI WGS metagenome assembly CAJDWX01 (sample SAMEA7055741, study PRJEB34461) | soil metagenome | biome: terrestrial ecosystem; feature: Peninsula; material: soil | place: Antarctica | collected 2016
CCACCGCGACGTCGAGACTGAGCTGACTGGCTTCATAGCGGATCGCGCGCAGGCTGTCACGGCTATCGGCGTCGAGCGCAGCGGCTGTCCGCGACAGCAGTGGCAGGAAATCAGACGGCAACATCTGGCCCGTTGGGCCGCGCAATTCGGCCAGCTTGCGCTGCATCTGCAACGGTGCGTTAACAACCACACGCGCATCGGGAAACGTCTCGCGGAAGCGCTTTTCCATCGTCGATTGCAACTGGTGTTTTTCGCGGTTCAACTGCCACCACTCAGCCGTCGTCGCCCCGATTTGCAGCAAGACAATCAGCCCGGCCAGAATCAACGGCAACCGCAAACTGGGCCACCAGTCCCGCGCCGCTCCCGCTGGTGCGAAGGCTCCCTGCAACAGATCGATGCCGCCACGGATGACATCCGGATGCGTCAAGGGCGTCCACCCTACCCCTACCTCGACCACCACACCCAGCACGTGGCTCCAGGCTTCGACGTCGGGTGGTGGCGTATCGCCGCGCAGCCGTAACAACAGATGATGCGGCAGCATTTCCGCCGTGCGCGCTTCTGCGACGCTCAGCACGAGTGCGGCGGGGGGCTGTGTCGACGAACCACCGTCGAGGGTCATGCCCGCATGCTCACCGCTACGCAGGAAGCCACTCCGACCATCCCACACCATCACCCACCCATCAGCCGGCAATGTGGGCAGCAGGGTTTCCGGCCACGCGCTACGCGGCCGCAGGCCGGCCTCGTTGAGGCGCGCCAGCATTCGCGTCAGCCAGGCCTTGTCGACTACCGCCAGCGTGGTCTGGCCATCAGCCAGCATAGGACCAGCAGCCACATGTACCGCATCGGGTTCAGCCATCAGCTGGTCCTCGATCGCATAAGCCAGCAACTGCCGCATTTTCTGCTTGCTGCCGCGCGGTAGCGTGGCTCGGGTAAGCAGCACGGTTTCTGCGGGGAGCACCAGTTCACATGCCTCAGTGCGCGGCAGATTGGCAAGTGTGGCGTAGCCGGAAGCAAGCGGCTCTCCGCGTGCGCCAAGACTGCACCAAGGTAGTGCGGCGTCCGGTTCGACGTCGGGCCAGGAAGAGGGAAGATGGATACGTAGCAGACTCATAATCAGGGTTCAATTGGATCAGATATTTTTTTGCCACAGCAGTTTCGGCCAGGCGGTCGTTTCACGTTCTAGCAGGGCCTCGTAACCCACTTTCGCGCGACCGAAACGCGCGTGGCCGGTCACCAGAAAATAGCGGCTGCCGACACTCAGCAGCGTTTCATTTACCTGCGTCACCGTCTTCGGCAAACGTGCACGGAAGTCAGCGATGTCCTGGAAATGCCGCGCCTTGCGTGCCGCCACCAGAGCCTGTGCCTGATCGAGCGGCAGGTTGGTAATCACCGCTGCCAGCACTTCTGCCGGCGCGGTGTTGACATTGACCGGTGTCGCTTGCGGCAGTGCCGTCACAAAGGGACGCAGGCGTGCCACCGTATCGACATCGAAACCCTTGATGCGATACAGGCTGTCCACCGTCGTCAGCATCCGGTTACCGGCGCGGTAAGGTGGATCAAGCGCCAGATAATCCGCCTCGGTGTCGGGGTCGATCCAGTCCGCCACTGCATTGGCGAGATTGGGTGACAGTTGCAGCTGCTCCAGCAGCGTGCGGAGCACCGCCAGATCGGCCGCGCTGGTCTTGCCGCCACGCACCAGGTTGTTGAGGTTGAACAGCCCCTGCTGGTCGCTCAGCCCGCCAGTCAGTTCGCCCCCTTCGACCGGTAGCGGCGCCAATGCCTGCGCCCAGCCCTCGCCCAGATGGTCCACATTGTTGTTGCGCGCATCCTGCGCCAGCGCCGCGCGCGCCCATTGCAGTGCCGCCAGCGCCACCACCCGACTCTGCGCCTGCGCATTGAGATTTTCTACCTGACGCACCCACAGTTGCTGCTGCCACGCCATGAACGAGGCGGTGCTCGCCACCAGCGCGACGACCAGGATGGCGGTGATGACGGCCATGCCGCGCTGCGTTTTCATGGCAGAGCAAATACCCGCGTCACGGTCGTGCCGTTGTCCAGTTCGAGCACCACTTCCAGCGCCGCCGGTAGCGCTGACCGTCCCGGTAGCGGCCAGCGCGGCTGCCAGTTTCCGCTGCCATCGAGGTAGCGCAACTCAAAGCGATCCACCCGTTCCAGCAACGAGTGAACCACGGGCTCGCTGCGCGGCGCCCGATCCAGCACCGGCCATACCAGTTGTTCGAGCGTGCCGTTGTTGAGCCGATAGCCGTGGCGCTGCACGTCGGCCAGCACGCCGGTCTGCCACGCCATCCCCATTCGGCTGAAACTGAGTTGTGCTTCGTCCGCGCCCGAGATCTGCGGGTTGCCAATCAGTGACGGCAACGGCAGGTCGCCGTTGCCGCGCACCGGGCGATCCACCGCGAGATCCATATCCTGTTCCAGCTGCGCGAGCGTCAGCGCAATATCGCGCCAGCGCCGATTGTCTTCGGTCAGGTGCTCACGCGTCTGCATCACTGCGTTCAGCCCGCGGTAGGCCAGCACCGACATCAGCGCGAAGATCGTCAGCGCCACCAGCATTTCCACCAGAGTGAAGCCACGCTGTTTCATTTGTCCTCGGCACGCACCAGGTAGCCGGTCAGGCTTGCCAGTGCGTGGTCGACGCGCCCGGCCGCGCCGACCCTGATTTCGATACGGCGAAACGCCCGGTTCGGCGTGGTGGTGACGGTCTCACGCCAGATCATCTTCACCCCCGCCTGCTCCACCTCGCCTTCGTGGGTGCCGGCCTCGAGCCAGGCGCGCCGGGCCTGCAACTCGGCCAGACGGTTCTGTGCCACCCAACTGGCCAGCAGGCGCTCGCGCAGGACAGTCGAGCTGTCTGCCATCATTGCCGATGCACGGCTGGCGGCGGCCAGCGCAACGGCCAGGATTACCAGCGCCACCAGCACCTCGATCAGGGTGAATCCGCGCGACTGCCGCCTGTTCATTCCGCTACATCCTGCCGACCCTCGACCCGCACCCGACCAAGGCTGTCACCGCGAATGCGCGCGTGTGCCGTATTGAGCACCAGGTCGGCGATGAACGGCGCGTTGCTGCCAGTCGGCAAAAACAGCAGGCGCTCGCCTGCCGCCAGGCTGACCTGATTCACCTGGAGCGCCGCCAGTTGCACGCCACTCGCCAGCGGACGATCCTGCAGCACTTCATCGCCGAGGCGCGGCACCCACTCGTTTTCGGCGTCAAGCATCCAAAAACGGTAATGATGCTGTTCCACCGAAAATGCAATCGGCTCACCCGACGCTACCGCCTGATCACGCGTCTGCTCGAGCAGCAGCGCCAGCCGCTGTGCCTCGTTGCGTACAGCGCGGTCATCGTCCGGCATCAAGCGTACCCCCATCAAGCCCACCATGATGCCGATGATTACCATCACCACGAGGATCTCAACCAGGGTGAAGCCGCGCTGGCGTTTTACAGCTCCCACGAACCGATGTCCGAGTTGTTGCCTTCACCGCCCGGTGCACTATCTGCACCGAGGCTGAAAATGTCGATTTCGCCATGTAATCCGGGATTGAGATATTGGTACGGTGCCCCCCAGGGATCATTGGGCACGCGGTCCAGATAGCCGCCCGGCTTCCAGTTACCGGGAATCGGTGCCGTGGACGGCCGTTCCACCAGCGCCTGCAGGCCCTGTTCGGTGGTCGGGTAACGCGTGTTGTCGAGGCGATACAGGTGCAATGCCTGCTTGATCGCAGCAATATCCTGCCTGGCGGCGACAATGCGCGCCTCATCCGGGCGGCCCATGATCTTCGGCACCACCAGCGCGGCGAGAATACCGAGAATCGCGACCACCACCATGATCTCGATCAGGGTAAAACCGCGCGCGGCGCGGTGCAGCCTAGCAAATCTGAATTTCATGCAATGTCCTCATGTACCTGCTGACTGGCGCATCAGCGCACCAGCTCATTCATCTCGAAAATCGGCAGCAGAATCGCCAGCACGATCACCAGCACCACCACCCCCATCACCACGATCAGCAAGGGCTCCAACAGACTGGTCAACCCCATCACACGGGTTTCCATTTCGCGACTCTGCTGCGAGGCTGCGCGCTCCAGCATGTATGCGAGGCGACCGCTCACCTCGCCGCTGGCGATCATGTGCACCAGCATCGGCGGAAACAGTTTCGCAGCGGCGAGTGAGCGGCTCAGGCTGCCGCCCTCGCGTACCTTGCGCGCCGCGTCCTCCACCGCTTGCCGCATCGGCAGATTGTTCACCACCCCGGCGCCAGCCTGTAGCGCCGCCAATAACGGTACGCCGCTGCTGACCAGGATGCCGAGCGTGCTTGCCAGCTGCGCGCTGTTGACGCCACGCACCAGTGACCCTACCAGCGGCAACCGCAGCAGCCAGCGATGAAAGCGCAGACGCGATTGTGGTGAGCGCAGTGCACGCCGCGCTGCCCACACCGCTGCGACAATCGCGGCCAGCCACAGCCACCAGCTCGCGCGCAGAAAATCGCTCATCCCGATCAGCGCAAGGGTGAGCCATGGCAATGTCTGGTTGGTGTTCTGAAACACGTTTACTACCTGCGGCACCACATAGGTCAAGAGACCGAGCACAACGATGACCGCCACCAGTGTGACGATCGCCGGATAGATGAAAGCCAGCCCGATCTTCTGCCGCAGTGCCTGATGTGATTCGGTGTAATCGGCCAGCCGTTCCATCACATCACCGAGGCGGCCGGACTGCTCGCCCGCCGCGACCAGGGTGACGTACAGCTCGGGAAATACACGGGGATATTTCTGCAGTGCGCGCGCCAGTGAATGTCCGGCCAGCACCTCGCCACGCACCCCGGCCAGCACCTCGCGCTGATAATCGGTATCGGCCTGCTCGATCAGCGTGTTGAGCGTCTGCTCCACCGGCAGGCCGGCTGTCAGCAACGTGGCGAACTGACGCGTCACCAGGCTCAGCTGCGCGCCGGACAGGCGCCGACGCCAGTATCGGCGGCTGCCGCCGCGCCCCATCGCCTCGTCGGATACTGTCGCCACTTCGGCTGCGAGCAAGCCCTGCTCGCGCAACCGGGCGCGCAACTGGCGCATGGTGTCGGCTTCCAGTACACCCTTGTGCAGTCGGCCGGCGGCATCGTAGGCCTCGTAGCGGAATGCAGCCATCTACCCTGGCGCTCAGCTCTCGCGCGTCACGCGCAACACTTCTTCCAGCGCGGTGTCGCCGCTGCGTACCCAGCGCATGCCGTCGGCACGCATGCTGGTCATGTCCTGCGCCATGGCATAGGTACGCAGTTCCTGTTCAGCGACGCCGTCGTGAATCATGCGGCGCAAGGTTTCATCGACGGCGAGCAATTCGTAGATGCCGGTACGGCCTCGATAACCGGTGAGCTTGCAGTTCGGGCAACCGACTGCGCTGAACAGCGGGCCATCCAGCGCGGGCTCGCCGACCGCCGCACGTTCCTTCTCGCTCGGCTCGTGTGGCTGACGACACAGCGGGCATAGCTTGCGCACCAGACGCTGGCCGAGCACGCCCAACAGGCTCGATGCCAGCAGAAAAGGTTCGATCCCCATGTCGATCAGGCGCGTCACGGAGCTGGCGGCATCGTTGGTGTGCAGCGTCGCCAGCACCAGGTGGCCGGTGAGCGAAGCCTGTACCGCGATCTGTGCGGTTTCGAGGTCGCGAATCTCGCCGATCATGATGACGTCCGGGTCTTGCCGCAGGATGGCGCGTAGTGCGCGCGCAAAGCTGAGGTCGATGCGCGCATTAGCCTGGGTCTGACCGATGCCGTCGAGGTCATACTCGATCGGGTCCTCGACGGTCATGATGTTGAGCGTCTTCGCATCCAGCCGCGACAGCGCCGCATACAGCGTGGTGGTCTTGCCAGAGCCGGTCGGCCCGGTTACAAGAACAATGCCGTGTGGGCGGTGGATTAGTTCGTCGAGTCGGGTCAGCGTCGTGCTGTCCATGCCGAGGCGCCCCAGTTCCAGCCGGCCCGCCTGTTTGTCGAGCAGCCGCAGTACCACGCGTTCGCCGTGGCCGGTAGGCAGCGTCGACACCCGCACGTCGACCGGTCGCCCGGCCAGGCGCAGCGTGATACGGCCGTCTTGCGGCAGGCGCTTTTCGGCAATATCGAGCTGCGCCATGACTTTGATGCGCGACACGATCGCTGCATGGAGCGCGCGTTTCGGCTCGATCACGTCGTGCAGTGCACCGTCCATGCGGAAGCGCACCACCGAGCGCGTCTCGAATGGTTCGATGTGGATGTCAGACGCGTTCTCTCGCAGCGCCTGCGTCAACAGCGCATTGATCAGACGGATGATCGGCGCGTCGTCCTCGCTTTCCAGCAGGTCGGCCACTTCGGGGATATCCTGCGCCAGTTGCCGCAGATCCATCCCCTGTTCCATGTCGTCGACCAGATTGGCTGCCTGGTTTTCGCCACGCGCATAGGCCTGGGCCAGGGCATGCTCGAATTGCTTCGGCGTCAGCAGTTGGGTCTGCAACGGGCACTTCAGGATACGCCGCACCTCGGCGAGCGTTGTCGCCTCGGCCCCCTCGCGCAGCCATACCTCCATTTCATCACCGACGCGCCGCCCTACCACCACCCCACGCGTTCGGGCAAAGCCGTAGGGCAGCAGCGAGGCAAGCTGCGGATCCGGAACGTGGGTCGTGGGCGTCTCCAGGGTATTCATTTTTGTGCGGGCGGTTGCGGCTCGCTACCGAACGCAGGTAAAGGCAGATTGGTCAATGCGGGCAGCGGGTTCATCTGCATGTCGGGCAGGGCGAAATGCGGCTGCATGTGGAACTCGGCCTGTCGCTGGCGGATGAAGTCATAACGTTCACCGGTCATCGCATCGGAACTGTCCGCGTCACGCAGCACATGTGGACGCAGAAACACCATCAGATTGGTTTTCATGCGCTTGCGCTTTTCAGACTTGAACAGATGGCCAAGCAGCGGGATATCGCCCAGAACCGGCACCTTGTCGACGCTGTCCTGCACGCTGTCCTGGATCAGGCCGCCGAGAACGATGATGCGGCCATCGTCTACCAGCACGGTCGAGTCGATCGAGCGGATATCGGTGATCACGTCGCTCGCTGTGGTGGTCGGCCGCAAGCTGGAAATTTCCTGGTAGATCTGCATCTTGACCGAACCGCCTTCCGATACCTGCGGGCGCACCCTGAGCGTCAGCCCGACATCGCGGCGCTCGATAGTCTGGAACGGAGTGGCCGTAGTGGCGGAGCCGGTCTGCGCGTACTGGCCGGTGATGAACGGCACGTTCTGCCCGACGACGATCTTGGCCTCCTCGTTATCCAGGGTCAGCAGATTGGGTGTCGACAGGATGTTGGCGTTGGCGTCAGATTCGAGCGCACGCGCCAGCGCACCGAGATTGAGTATCTCGCCGACACCGGGAATATTGATCGTGCCACTGACGATACCGATGTTCAGACCCGGGCCCAGGGTCGTGAGATTGGCTGCCCCATCAATGATGCTGCTACCGGTACCGCGGCCGAAATTGGTGCCGCCGATGAAGTTGGTTCCGCCTTTTTCGATGCCGCGCAGATCTTGCCACTGGATCCCGAATTCGGCGGCCTTCTCAGCGGTAATCTCGACCACCAGCGCCTCGACAAAAACCTGCGCACGGCGCGCGTCGAGCTTGTCGATCACCTGTCGCAAGGTGTTGTAAGTCACGTCCGGCGCACGGATGACAAGCGAATTCGTAGCCGCGTCGGCGAGAATCATGCTGTCGCCCCCGGTTCCAGAAATCGGCGAGATGGCAGAAGCCGGACTGGTGGTCGATCCGGTAGCCGCCGTGGCGACACGTTCCAGCGCGCCCGGTGCTTCGCCTGACAGAATCCCGCGCAGGGTTTCGGCCAGTTTCATCGCTTCCGCGTTGCGCAGGTACACCACGTGAATGTTGCCACCCGCCATCCCCGCCACATCGAGTCCGGCAACCAGGCCGCGTACCATCTGGATCTGTGCCGGGTTGTCGCTGCGCACCAGCAGCGAGTTCGAGCGCACGTCCGGCACGATCTGCAGCCGTGCGCCACCTGGCTGCGCGGCCTGGTCGCCAGCGGCAGCCCCGCCGCTCATCAGCCGACTGAGCGACTGCGCCACATCCACCGCCGATACGTGTTCGAGCCTGATCAGCGCAGTGTCGTTCGGCGCCGGCCGGTCGGCCGCGCGAATGATCGCCGAAAGCCGCCGCACGTTGTCGGCGTAGTCGGTTATCACCAGGGTGTTGCTGCCGGGCAGCACCCCAATCGCGTTATTCGGACCGATCAGCGGTCGCAGCGCCGGCATCATCTGCGCTGCCGATTCATACTGCAGCGGATAGACCTGGGTGATGATGCGGTCGCCGCGTTCGCTCACCTCCTTGCCACGAGTCACGCTGAAATTCTGCTTGGCTTCCGCCTCCGGGACGATCTTCACCACCCCCCCCGGCCCCTCGATCGCGGCAAAGCCCTGCATCCGCAACGCCGAGAGCAGGATCGGGTAGACCTGGTCGCGCGGCACCGGCTTGGCCGACGCGATGATCACCGTGCCCTTGACGCGTGGGTCGATGATGAAGTTTTTCCCAGTCAGTTCGCCCACCGCCTTGATCACCGAGGGGATGTCGGCATTGACGAAATTGAGCACCACCAGATCACGCGGGGACTGTGCCCGTGCGTACATGGCGGGCCAGGCAAGCATGACCAGCCATTGATCATGCGCAGCGTGTCACCACTCTGCAAGCCCAGACGCGCCGCCAGGCCGTCGTTGCTCACCGAGGTCAGCTCCAGGCCGGATTGCGGACCACTGCCCGCGCGCACCTGTACCCCGAGGAGCTGCGGATTGGTCAACGCCTGGTTGAACTCCTGGCGCGAGATCGGAATATTGCCACCAGCTGCCGCCAGCGGCTGCCCCAGCGCATCCATATCGAGGCGTTCGCGCACCCCGTGGTTGAGAAGAATCAGGTGGTCAGCCGTGATCGAGTCCAGTACCACGCCCGGCACGACCTCATGACCGAGTGCAACAGCCTGGTCCTCCCCATCCACCGCCACAATCGCCATCGCCGGCCGGCCACCCAGCGCAGCGAACACGCCGCGCAGCTTCAGGTCAAGCGAGCTTGGCTTTACCGCCGTCGAACTCGCCTTCCCCTGCGTCGTGCCAAACAAGTGCGCCGCATGCAGCGACGTCAACTCCGTGTCCAGCTCGATGCCGGCGCCCACACCGCTTGCAGGCAGCGAAGACATCGGCGCGGAAAACCGCCAGGTCCAGTGCGCCAGCAAGGCGACCAGCCCAAGCAGAAGCAACAGATTCAACGGCGCGCCCAGCCAGGGCACGCGGCGCAGCGAGGCCAGCCAAGGCACACGGCGCAGTGAGACTAGCGCGGCGTCACGCGACATCGGCCCTACTCCTCGATGCCATAGCGCTTGACCTTGCGCCATAAGGTCGATTTGTCGATTCCGAGGATTTCCGCCGCCAGCGCACGATCACCGTGTGTTTCGCGCAGCGTCTTGCGGATGAAATAGGCTTCCACTTCATCCAGGCTTTGTGGCGGCAGATAGTCGAGTGCACGGCCACGCGGATCCTTCTGTTCGGTCAGCCGCGACGGCAGCACCTCGACATCGATGTGATCCGATTCGGACAGGATGATCATGCGCTGGATAATGTTTTCGAGCTCGCGCACGTTGCCGGGCCAGTCATAGCGCATCAGCGCACCGAGCACCGCGGTGCTGACGCCGGCAATATGCTTGCCCAGGCGCTTTGTATGTTTATTCAGCAGGTAATAGGTCAGAAGCGCGATGTCCTCGCGCCGTTCGCGCAGTGGCGGGACGCTGATTTCCATGACCGACAGGCGATAGAAAAGGTCTTCGCGGAACTCACCGGCTTCCACCAGTTCGGGAAGCTGCCGGTTGCTGGCGGCGATCACACGGACGTCGACCAGCACCGGTTCGGTGGCGCCAGTCGGATAGAAACTGCCATCCTGAAGCACCCGCAGCAGCTTGGCCTGCAGGGCCAGCGGCGCATTATTGATTTCATCGAGGAGCAGAGTGCCGCCGTCGGCTACCTCGAACAGGCCGGGCTTGTTGCGTTCGGCGCCGGTAAAGGAGCCTTTACGGAAGCCGAACAGCTCGCTTTCGATCAGGTTTTCCGGTATCGCCGCGCAGTTGATCGCCACGAACGCCTTGTCGGCACGCTTGCCGCGCTGATGAATCTGCCGCGCGACCAGTTCCTTGCCGGTGCCGCTTTCACCAAAGATCAGCACGCTGGAATCGTAGGCGGCGGCCGCGTCTATCAGGCGGTCGACCCGTTCCTTTGCCTGGGACTGACCGATGATCTCGCCGCGGTCCTCATAGGCGCGGGCCTGGCTGCGCAGACGCTGGTTCTCGGTCGAGATCAGGAAATAATCGAGCGCCTTCTCCACCACGGTACGCAGCTTCACGGTGTCGAATGGCTTCTGGACGTAATCGTAGGCGCCCTCCTTGAGGGCAGAGACCGCCGACTCGACCGTGGCATAACCGGTAACCAGCACGACCTGGGTCTGCGGATCGCGCGCTTTCACGAACTTGAGCAGGTCAAGGCCATCGGCCCCCGGCATTCGCAGATCGGTGAGCACGACGGCGGCGTCGTTGTTCTCAAGAAAGTCCATTGCCTCGTGCGCGTTCTCGGCGCTGGCCACCTTGAACGCCATCGACGATTCACCGAGCACGGCCAGGATCAGCTCGCGCATGTTGTGGTCATCCTCGGTAACCAGGATGGTCGGGAGCTCATCGGCCATGTCGGCGCCATTGCCAGCATCGGGTGGGGTGGTGGCAGCCTGTTTCATGATTGTGCCCGTTCCAGATCGACCGCCGGCAGCCTGACGATGAAGCACGCACCGTCGCCATTCGCCGAATCGTAAGCGATAAAGCCGCCGCGCTTGGTGACGATGGCCTGGCTGATCGACAGGCCGAGCCCGGAACCCTGCCCGACTTCCTTGGTAGAAAAGAATGGGTCAAACAAGCGGTTGCGGATATCCAGCGGCACTCCCGGACCATTATCCGAAATGGAGATGGCGGCAATGGTATCTTCCCGCCAGGTACGCACGACGATGCGCGGCGAGTCGGTCTTGTCGAGCACATCGATGGCGTTGACCAGCAGATTGCTCAGGACGATATCGAGCTGACCGCAGCTGCCCTCGACAATCAGGGGCTCCGCGCACAGATCCAGCACGATCTCGATGCGGTAGCGTTTGAGTCGGCAGTTAATAAAGGTCTCGATCAGCTCCTGCGACAACTGGTTCAGGTCGCAGGTCTCGCCGCTGCACTTGTCCCTGCGCGCGTAGTCGAGCAATTCCTGCACCACGTGCGAGCAGCGCTGCGTCTCCTGCGCGATGATGCGGGCATACCCCGCCAGTTTCGGGTGCTCAACCGCGCCCCGGTCGAGCAATTGTGCGTAGCCGAGGATATTGCCAAGCGGCGTATTCAGTTCGTGGGCGACGCCGGCTGCCATCTGGCCCATCGCCACCAGTTTCTCGCGCGTCGCCACGCTTTCCATCAGCTGCCGGTACTCGGTGATGTCCTGCAGAATCAGCACACCGCCCATGTCGTTCTCTTCGTCGCTGTAGAAAGCGAGATTGAGCGAAAAATAACGCTTGCCGCCACCCACCCTGAGGGCGATTTCCTGATTGCGGATGGGGTGCTTGTAAAGAAAGGCATCGCGCAACAGTTCGCGATCACGCTCGTTGATGTCGAGTAGCTCGAACAGATTTGCGTCGATCAGGGCGCCCGGACTGACGCCGAACAGCGTGTCCGCCTGGCGGTTGGCAATCGTCACGCGCAAATCGTCGGCCAGACTCAGCAAGGCGCCCGGCAGGCTTTGCAGAATGGTATTGCTGCGGTTACGTTCGTTGAGGAAACGCGCCTGACATTCCTCCACGGTCTGGAACATCAGCCGCAACGTTGTGATAGTCGTGTTGTATTCAGGGATGAGTTGGCCAGCGCACGTCCATGCGTGAGGTTTGACTGGCGCCGGCTCAAGCAAGCCTTCGCGCGCGTGAAGAATGCCAAGCTGGAGTTGCCTGAGCGCGGCCCTCTCACCAAACAGACGCACTGCCAGGTAGACAAGCAAGGCGCCGAACAACCAGAGAAGGTGCTGCTCGTCCCGGAACGGGCCGAACAAGGCATACAGTACGCCGAGCAACACCACAATCGCAGCCACCAACGAGTAGCCGGGGAAAAACGGAATGGAGAAGCGTCCGTTATGCCTTCCCCGCAAACTCATCGATTTGATAGCAATACCTCTCGGCTATGTGTTGATTGACGCATTACAGATTGGTTGACGCAATACAGAAAAACGCGGCCGCCTGTCACCGGGCGGCCGCGCATCACGACAGCAAGAGACCAATCAGAAGATGAACTGCAGGCCCAGCGTTGCCTGAGTATAGTCCTGCAGGGCCGGGTCGGCCGGGCTCTCGTTATCAAAGGAGACATCCGCGTACTCGAATGTGACTTTCAGCCTCTGTCCGTCGATATAGTAGTTCGCGCCAACGCTGTTCCATTTCTGGTCGCG
>CAJDWX010000045.1_pt1 | contig 12298 bp, 13 predicted proteins | sample 7391741 | NCBI WGS metagenome assembly CAJDWX01 (sample SAMEA7055741, study PRJEB34461) | soil metagenome | biome: terrestrial ecosystem; feature: Peninsula; material: soil | place: Antarctica | collected 2016
CTTGGCCAATGGGGTCATCAGGTTGGCCGAAATGCCGGGTACGCCGCGGAATTTCTGATGGCAAGCCACACAACCCGTCATGATGTCGCTCATGTAGGAGGCCGCCAACGGCATGTTGCCGGCATCGGCCGCGTCAGCCAGTTTGAGTGCGCTGCCCTCGACTGCTGTGTTCATCGCCGGTAACACTGCCATATCAGTGTTGTTGATCTTGTCCAGCGGGAAATAGGCTAGCAAACCGCCCTTGGGAATGCGATGGCTGGCAAGGCGCCGGGCAGCATCGGCTGCCTGTTCGGCGTTGTCAGTCGCCAGTGCCGAGGCAATGCTCTGATATTCAGACAGAATTTCATGCATGATCTGACGCAGGTTCGTCTCCTTGGCGCGTCGCGGGTGGCCCGCATGCAGTTGCTGGATGGTGGCTTTGAGTTCGGGTGACAGGGCCATCACCTTCTGGCGCAGCTCCGGCGTGTAGGCCTTCATCATCTGCTGCATTTCGGCTGGCATGGCGCCGGCCTTTGGTGGCGTTTGAGCCAGCACATGAGCAGAAGATGCGAGGCCACCGGCCAGTATCAAGGAAGTAAACAGGGTTTTTTTCACAGGAGTCTCCACAACAAGAGTAACAACACGGGATTTACATATGATCGGTTGATCACATGTTCGAGCGATTATATAAAGGCGTTTAAATTATGCAAGCAGATCGTCAACTCCTGTTTGATCGGCTGTTCACGCCGTCATGACGCATCATTTCGACGTCATCCATGCTGTGCGGATACAATTCCATTGTTCAGACAGCGAATCCCGTCCGGCAAAATGCAGGGAAGCCTGTCATGCGTCCGATTGCGGCATGAACCGGGAGCAACGCGGGCCTGGCGCCGGACACTGAGGCATAGGCCAAGCCTGTCAACAGGAACCAGAGGATCAGAATGAAACGTGTGGATGATTTCCGCCTGCACTTCGGCAGGCAGGAACTGGTACCGATCGTTATCGGCGGCATGGGCGTGGACATCTCAACCGCCGAACTCGCGCTCGAGGTCGCGCGCCTGGGCGGCATCGGCCATATCTCCGACGCCATGGTGCAAACCGTGTCCGACCGTCGTTTCGACACCAAATTCGTCAGCGAGAAGCTGAAGAAATACAAGACCAACGCCGCCAGCAGCGACAAGTCCAACGTGCACTTCAACCTCGCCGTGCTCGAGGAGGCCACGCGCTATCACGTCGGCCGGACGATGGAAGCCAAGCGCGGCGACGGCATGATCTTCATCAACTGCATGGAAAAGCTGACCATGAATGCGCCGCGCGAGACGCTGCGCATGCGCCTGTCCGCCGCGCTCGACGCCGGCATCGACGGCATCACGCTTTCCGCTGGCCTGCATCTCGGCTCGTTCGCGCTGATCGAGGATCATCCGCGCTTTCGCGACGCCAAGCTCGGCATCATCGTCTCCTCGCCACGCGCACTGGCGATGTTCCTGCGCAAGAATGCCCGTCTGCAGCGTCCCCCCGACTACATCATCGTGGAAGGCCCGCTCGCAGGCGGCCATCTCGGCTTCGGAATCGAGGACTGGGCAAAATACGATCTCGCCACTCTGGTGGGCGAGGTGCTGGCGTACCTCAAGGCCGAACACCTCGACATCCCGGTGATTGCCGCCGGCGGCATCTTCACCGGCAGCGACGCCGCGGCCTTTCTCGAACTGGGCGCCGCCGCTGTGCAGGTGGCCACCCGCTTCACGGTGACCCAGGAATGTGGCCTGCCGGACAAGGTCAAGCAGGAGTACTTCAAGGCCAACGAGGACGACATCGAGGTCAACACCATTTCACCGACCGGCTACCCGATGCGCATGCTCAAGGGCAGCCCGGCGATCGGTGCCGGCATCCGCCCGAACTGCGAGGCCTATGGCTACCTGCTCGACGCCCAAGGCCACTGTGCCTACATCGATGCTTACAACCGTGAGGTGGAGTTGAATCCGACGGCAAAGAAGGTGAAGGTCATGGACAAAACCTGTCTGTGCACGCACATGCGCAACTTCGACTGCTGGACCTGCGGCCACTACACCTACCGCCTCAAGGACACCACCCTTCGTGCGCCCGACGGGAGCTATCAGGTTCTGACCGCGGAACATGTCTTCCACGACTACCAGTTCAGCGCCGATCATAAGATCGCGCTACCGTCTAGCTCCTAGCGTCTACGCCGCCATCAGGCGTCGTGCCGCACGTGCCAGCGGAGCGGGCAGACGGTGCAGCACGGCATCGGGATCAAGGGCATCGAGCAGGTTCTTGACGATAAGGCCAAGCTCGGTATCGCCCTCGGTCACCAGGCGACGGCTGAAAAACAGGGTATCGGGGTCTTCGCGGCGGGCAAGCAGCAGCAGGAAGTCGCGGGCAGTCGCGCTGATGGTGAGATCAGGCGTACCGTCATCTGCGACAAACCCGCGCGGACCGACAGCGAAGCGCAGGCTGAGGCCGAGGTCCTTGACGCGGATGGCATAGCGTCGACCAACCAGCGGTTGCCAGTCGAGCGTTTGCAGCGCGGGCCACAGCAGGCGATTGGCTACCAGCGAGAACGCCAGGCTGGGAGGCGCTGAGGGGAGCCTGGCAATCAGGTGGCTCAAAGGGGTCGGCACGGCAAACGTCGACATGATCTCTCCATTCGTCAGGACGGGCGCAGCGCATCGGCCCAGTTGTTGGGGGTTTCGTACAGCCGCACCCGTTGCAGCCGAAGCTGGTTGCCATAGGTATCGACGTAGGCAGCATCGAGAACGCGGAAGGCCTCGGCCGCCAGATTTTCCGCTGTCGGTACCACTGGCAGCACCACGGTCTTGTGCCCCGGCAGCGTGGCCAGAAATTCGACCACGATGCGGTCACCGCTATACACCAGGAAGGCATGGTCCCACTGTTCGACGAGAACCGTGTTGGCGATGGCTTTCACCTCGGAAAAATCCATCACCATGCCCTGTTCCGCTGTGCCTTCGCTATCGATGATCTCGCCAGAGAGGGTGATTTCGAGGGCGTAGCGATGGCCGTGCAGATGCTGGCACTGGCTGGTGTGATTGGGAATCCGGTGGCCGGCATCAAACTCCAGTCTGCGCGTGATCAGCATGCCGCAACGCTCACTTTGCCTGCCCTGCGTGCTGTTCGAGACCGGCGCGGCCATGCCAGTAGCCGTCGACCGGCGGGCCCGGCATGATCTGCGCGAGCTTGTCTGCGGCAGTGGCCTCGCCCGCCAGCGCCGCCTGGAAGGCTTCGACCACACGGTCCATGTGGCGCGACTGCGGCGACAGGCGCAGGCTGGCGATGCCGAGCTCACGCATGGCAGGCAGTTCGCCGATCAGGTTATAAACGCCGGCGGACTGGGTCTGGATACCGTTGAGCGTGAGAAAAGGCTCGCCTTCGCGGGTAGACAGCGCCAGCCCGTCCGGATGGTCGAGACAGCGAAACTGGCAGTCGTCCTTGGGCAAGTTGAAGTGCCGCGCGGTGAAGCAGCGCGCGGAATACGCCAGCGGTAGGCGGCCGTAGACGAACAGCTCGGTTTCCATGTCGGCCGGGGCTTGTCTGAGCAGGGCGGATAGTGTTGCGTGCGACATTTCCACCGGCGGCAGCCAGCGCTGCGCCCCGAGGCCGGCAAGCACGCCGAGGGTTTCGGGATTGTAGATATTGAGTGTGGATCCGGCGACGAACGGCACCCCCGCCTCGGACAGCAGCCGTACTGCGCCCCATTCGTTGGCTTCGACCTGGAAGCGGCCGTCGGAGATCATGCGGCGCAGCGTCTTCAGATCGGATTCTGATTCGATCAGCGTCTGGCTGGACAGCACGACCTCCTTGCCGGCGGCGACGAGTTGTTCCGCCAGCGTCATCCAGTCGGACAGGCGCAGCAGGTGGCGACGCGAGCACACGCTTTCACCCAGATGGACACGCGTCACCGGCCAGGCCTTCGCCTCGTTATAGAAGGTCTGCACATCGTCGCGTGACCAGTAATACAGCAGGGGACCAAGACTCAGGTTCATTTCACAGGTGTAAGGTTCAAGTTACAAGATTCAAGTTACAAGGTTCAAGGAAAAAACGTGCATATCACTGCTCACTGCTCACCGCTCACCACTCACCACTCACTTCCACGGTCGGTGATACGCGCCCAGGGTGTGGCTCTGCCCTTCCGACAGTTTGTTGAGCTCGGCCTGCCAGGCCGGTGTGGGCTTGAAGCCGTCGGCATCTTTCTTCACCGCGTCGATCGCGGCGCGCCACACCTTGGTCACCTGCGCGACGTAGGCCGGGCTACGCTGGCGGCCTTCGATCTTGATCGCGGCAATGCCCATCTTCAGCATCTCGGGCAACAGGTCGAGGGTGTTGAGGCTGGTCGGCTCCTCGATGGCATAGTAGGTTTCACCGCCGACCTCGAAACGTCCCTTGCACAACGTCGGATAGCCGGCCTTCTCATCCTTGCCGTAGCGGTCGAGTAGCACGCCATTGAGGCGCGACTCCAGACCGGCCGGCGTGTCGGTCCACTGCACCGCTTTCGGCGGCGAGCACACACCCGCCGAGTTGGGCGACTCACCGGTGCAATACGACGACAGCAGGCAGCGCCCTTCTACCATCACACACAGCCCGCCGAAGCCGAACAATTCAATCTCGACGTCGGTGTGCTTCACCACGTTTTCCACCTGCGGCAGCGACAGCACGCGCGGCAGCACCGCGCGATGGATGCCGAAATGCTCGCGGTAAAAGTTGACGGCCTCGTAACTCGTGGCCGAACCCTGCACCGACAGATGCAACCTGAGATTCGGGTAATGCTTGACTGCATAGCGCATCAGCCCGGCGTCGGCCAGGATCACCGCGTCCATACCCAGCTTCGCCGCACGATCGACAGCTCCGGTCCAGCGACTCCAGTTGTCGGTCTGCGGATAGGTATTGAGCGCGAGCAACACCTTGCGGCCGCGGTCATGCGCATAGCGCAGCCCTTCCGCCGCCTGTGCCTCGTCGAAGTTGAGGCCGGGGAAGGCACGCGCGTTGGTATTGTCGCGAAATCCCATGTAGACCGAGTCGGCACCATGATCGACCGCGGTCTTGAGTGAAACCAGGCTGCCCGCCGGGCAGATCAGGTCAAGCGGCATGACTGTTCTCCTTCCATGTCTGTCCCGCGCGTGCGCCTTGCCGGCTGCCGCGCCGTGCCAGTTCGTCCGTGATACCGTTGAGCACGTCCCATTTCTTCGTGCACCATTCAGGCGCCAGCAAAATATCGGGGGCGGCGGTGCCGGTGACGCGGTGGTACAGCACCTCCCACGGCGTGCGTTCGATCAGGTCGGCGGCGATGCATCTGTAGTCCGCCTCGCCCAGCGGTGCGTATTCGCCGCGCTTCCATTCGATGGCGAGTTTGGTGTGCTTTACGACGTGCAACGGATGGAGCTTGAGGCCATCGACGCCGACCTCGAGCACGCGATCGAGACTGACGTGGCTGTGCGAAGCATCCTCGCCCGGCAGACCGACGATGAGGTGGCAGCAGACCGGGATGCCGCGCGAGCGGGCGGCCCGTGTCGCCGACTCGTACTCGGCGAAACCGTGACCGCGATTGACGCGCGCCAGCGTGTCGTCGAAGGACGATTGCAGGCCGAGTTCCAGCCACACTTCGTGACCCAGCGCCTGGTATTCCGCCAGCAGATCCAGCACCGGCGCCGGCACGCAATCGGGTCGCGTGCCGATCGCCAGCCCCATCACGTCGGGTGTGGCCAGCGCCTCATCGTAGAGCGCACGCAATTCGTCCACGTGCGCGTAGGTGTTGGTATAGGCCTGGAAGTAAGCGATGAAGCGCCGCGCGCCGGTGCCGCGAGCGATGCGCCCGCGCGCGCGCTCGAACTGTGCGGCGAGCGGCGCCGGATCGCGCGCGCCCGGCGCGAAGGATTTGTTGTTGCAGAAGGTGCAGCCGCCGATGCCTTTGCTACCGTCGCGATTGGGGCAGGTGAATCCGGCGTCGAGCGCGACCTTGTGCACGCGTTCACCATGCCGCTCCAGCATGGCGCGACCAAACGTATGAACACGGTCGGTGAGGACGCTCACGCTACCAGAGTCTCCAGCTGCGGCAGCGTCGGAACAGGCTTCACACCGGTGAGCAGATAGTCGATCAGTTCCCGCACCGTGCGGCCTTCACGGCCGAAGGGAAGCGGTTCCGAGCCGCGGAAGAACAGGCCCTTGTTGACGTCGCCCTTGAGCGCGGCGACCAACTGGGAATCGATGCAGAATTGCCCGGCCTTCTCGAGTCCGTCGCGCAGGCCGCATTGCGTCAGACAGTGCAGGCCGATGGCGCAACGCTCAAGGGCGGCCTTGGCGACTGCCTGCAATTTGGATTCGCGCTTGAGATAATTGGCAAGCCAGGGCGTTTTCACCGCACGCGCGGGCAGCCCGGCCACGCTCATGAAGGTCACGATGTCCTCCGGGTCCGCATCGAGCAGCACGCGCTTGAAGTTGGGATGGGCGTCGCCTTCACCGGTGACGGCGAACGGTGTGCCGAGCTGCACGCCACTTGCCCCCAGCGCGAGTGCATCCACCAACTTTTCGTGGCTGTTGATGCCGCCGCCGACAATGACGGGGATCTGTCCGCGCGCGATGCCCAGATCGTCGAATACCTTGAACACGCCGGGCAGCACTTCGCTAAAATCGAACCGGCTATGGGTGAGGTCATCCGGGTTGGGCGCGCCGAGATGGCCGCCCGCATACCGCGGATGCTCGATCACGATGGCGTCCGGCAGCCGCTTCCTGCGCGCCCATTTCTTGAGCACGATGGCAACGCCACGCGCGTCGGAAAGAATCGGGATCAGCGCGACGTCGGGATAGTCCTCGGTCAGTTCCGGCAGGTCGAACGGCAATCCGGCGCCCATCACGATGGCCTGCGCGCCCGAGGCACAGGCCTGGCGCACGTAGGCCGGATACGCATCCACCGCCTTCATCACATTCACTGCCACCAGGCCCTTGCCGGCCGCGATCTCGAGCGCGGACTTGATCTCACGATCGAGCGCAATCAGGTTCAGGCGGTTGAGTTCGTCCTTGTCGCGGCAATGCTTCGCCTGCACCATCAGGTCTGCATGATGGTGCCGCAGGTCGATGCTCGCGATCGTTCCCACGGCGCGCGCGCGCGCCACCGCGCCCGCCAGCCGGTGCGCCGAGACGCCCACGCCCATGCCGCCTTGCACGATGGGTAAAAGGGTGTGGCCGCGTATGGCCAGAAGGTGAGACGCTGTCATGCCAAGCCTTCGATTCCTGCAAAGCGCGCATTATAACAACTTGAAGACCCGCTTATCTTAATACCCCGCTCATGATCACGGACTTTGCCGTCCTTCGGGGCGGCCGGGGTTCACCCGTCCCGCCTAAACGCCTACAATGCCGGGTCTCACTGGCGGGCCTTTACACCATGTTCACCGGCATCATCCAATCCATCGGCCGCATTGACAAATATGAAGCACACGGTGCCGACGCGCGCATGGTCATCCTCGGCGGCGGACTGGATTTTTCCGACGTCGCCATCGGCGACAGCATCGCGGTCAACGGCGTCTGCCTGACCGCCGTGGCACTGACACCCGACAGCTTTACCGTCGATGTTTCCGCCGAAACCCTGCGCGTCACCGCGGGCTTCGTGCCCGGTGCCGAAGTCAATCTGGAAAAGGCGCTACGGCTGGCAGATCGTCTCGGCGGCCATCTGGTATCGGGGCACGTCGATGGCGTCGGCACGGTGCACCGCTTCGCGCCGGCGGGCGAATCGCACCTGCTGGAAATCGATGCGCCGCCCGCGCTCGCGCGCTACATCATCCGCAAGGGCTCGATCACGGTGAACGGCGTGTCGCTGACGGTGAATGCCGTCAAGGACACGCGCTTCGCGCTGAACCTGATCCCGCACACGCTGGAGATGACCATGCTGAAGCACTTGGAAGCGGACAGCCGCGTCAACCTGGAAGTCGACATGATCGCGCGCTATGTTGAGCGCATGATGCAATTCACCCACACAACGGACAAAGACTGATGAGCATCGCCCCCACCCTGGAAATTATCGAAGAACTCAAGGCCGGCCGCATGGTTGTGCTGGTTGACGAGGAAGATCGCGAGAACGAGGGCGATCTGGTGATGGCCGCTGAATTCGCCACGCCGGACGCGATCAACTTCATGGCGAAATACGGGCGTGGCTTGGTCTGCCTGACGCTGACCGACGACCGCTGCCGCCAGCTCGGTCTCAAGCAGATGGTGAACGACAACCAGACGCCGCACGGCACCGCCTTTACCGTGTCGATCGAGGCGGCCGAAGGCGTGACCACCGGCATCTCGGCCGCCGACCGTGCAGTAACAATCCAGGCCGCGGTGAAGAAGAACGCCAAGTCGACCGACATCATCCAGCCCGGGCACATCTTCCCGCTGCGTGCACAGCCCGGCGGTGTGCTGGTGCGTGCCGGCCATACCGAAGCCGGTTGCGACCTCGCGGGGCTTGCCGGTCTCGAACCCGCTTCCGTCATCTGCGAAATCCTCAAGGACGACGGCACCATGGCGCGTCTGCCCGACCTGATCCCGTTCGCGCAGGAGCATGGTCTGAAGATCGGCGCCATCGCTGACCTCATCCATTACCGTAGTCAGACCGAGAGCCTGGTCGAGCGCGTCGCCGACCGCCTGATCCAGACCGTGTATGGCGCCTTCCGCCTGGCCGCCTACCGCGACAAGTGTGCCAAGGAAACCCATCTGGCGCTGATCAAGGGCGAGATCCATGCCGACCGCGAGACGCTGGTGCGCGTGCATGAACCGCTGAGCGTGATGGACTTCCTCGACGTCACCGGCGGCGGCCATTCCTGGCCGATCCTGGGTGCGATGGAACGCATCGCCGAGTCGGAGTCCGGCGTCCTCGTGCTGCTGCACCGGCCCGAAACCGCCGAGGCGCTGCTGCAGCGTATCAACCCGCCGCCGCCGGCCGACAACCGCAAATACGATCTGCGTGATTACGGTATCGGCGCGCAGATCCTGCGCGACCTCGGCGTCGGCAAGATGAAGCTGCTGGCGAGCCCGCGCAAGATGCCGGCAATGGATGGCTTCGGGTTGGAAGTCACCGGCCATTCCGAAAAAGCATGATCCACTGCGACACGATCCACTGAAAAAGGACGCACCATGGGAACCCACAAGGACCATTTCTCCGAGCTCGATCCCGCCCACCAGGGACAAGGCCTGAAATTCGGCATCGTCATGAGCCGCTTCAACCGGGATATCTGCGAAGGCCTGCTGTCGGCCTGCGAGGCCGAACTGCTGCGGCTGGGCGTGGCCCGCGAAGACGTGCTGCTGGTCAACGTGCCCGGCGCGCTGGAGCATCCGCTGGTGCTGCAGGAACTGGCCCTGTCCGACAAATACGACGCGCTCATCGCGCTCGGCGCTGTGGTGCGCGGCGACACCTATCATTTCGAAATCGTCTCGAACGAATCCGCGCGCGGCATCCTCGACGTCCAGCTGAAAACCGGTGTGCCGATCGCCAACGCGATCCTCACCGTGGACACCGAAGAACAGGGCCACCAGCGGATGGCCGAAAAAGGCCGCGACGCCGCACGCACGGCGATCGAAATGGCCAACCTGCTGAAACGCCTCTGAGATGGCCGGTTCCCGCAAGACCGCGCGCGAATTCACCTTGCAGGGCGTCTACGCCTGGCTGGTGGGGGGCGCCGACGTCACCCTGATTGTCGCCAACCTCAAGGAAGACGAGCAATTCAAGCGTGCCGACGAAGACTACTTCCGCATCCTGCTCTACGGCGTGCTGAAGGAGGAAGACCTGCTGAGCACGCACATCGCACCGCTGCTCGACCGCCCGCTCATAGAGCTCTCGCCAATCGAGCGCGGTATCCTGCTGATCGGGGCCTATGAACTGCTGCACTGTCCCGACGTGCCCTGGCGCGTCGCCATCAACGAAGGCATCGAACTCGCCAAGAAATTTGGTGGCACCGACGGTCACAAATACATCAACGGCGTGCTCGACAAGCTGGCGCAGGACGTGCGTTCGGTGGAGATCGAGCATGCAAAAAGAAAGGCTTGAGTGGTGAGCGGTAAGCAGTGAACAGGAAGCGGACACAATCCGGCACACTCACCGTTTACCCTTCACCGCTCACCACTTACTGCTCCCCGCTCCCCGCTCCCCGCTCCCCATCATGGAATTTGACCTCATCGCCAAACACTTCACCCGCGCCACCCCCGGCGCGGTACTGGGCGTGGGCGACGACTGCGCGCTGCTGGCGCCGACCCCGGGCATGCAGCTCGCGGTATCGTCCGACATGCTGCTCGAAGGCCGTCATTTCTCGCCGCAGGACAGCCCCGCTGGCCTCGGCCACAAATCGTTGGCGGTGAACCTGTCCGACCTTGCCGCAATGGGCGCGACGCCGCGCTGGGCGACGCTGGCAATCGCGCTGCCCGAAGAGAACGACGCCTGGCTCACCGCATTCGCACGCGGCTTTTTCCGCATGGCCGACATGCACGGTATCGAGCTCGTCGGCGGTGACACAACGCGCGGCACGCTGACGATCAGCATCACGGTAATGGGTGAAGTGCCGCCGGGCCAGGCGCTGCGGCGCGACGGCGCACAGGCCGGCGACGACATCTGGGTATCCGGTGTGATCGGCTCGGCGGCGCTGGCGCTGGCGTATCGCCAGGGGCGCCTGTTCATGGAACAGATCGACGCCGCAAAACTCCTGCCCGCGCTTTACCTGCCGATGCCGCGGGTCGAACTCGGCAAAGCGCTGCGCGGTCTAGCCACCAGCGCGATCGACATTTCAGACGGCCTGCTCGGTGATCTGGGCCACATCCTGGAACGCTCGCATGTCGGCGCCACGCTGGAGTTTTCCACTTTACCGACGCTGCCGGTGGCGCAAGCCTATCTGCACGAAGCCGTTGCGCGCGATTGCGTATTGGCGGGCGGCGACGATTACGAGCTTTGTTTCACCGCTCCCGCCAGCCAGCGCGACGCGGTGCAGGCGGCCGCCGCAACAGCCGGTGGCGTGGCGGTCACGCGTATCGGTCGCATCATTCCCGAACCCAGTCTCAGCGTCCTCGACGCCAATGGTCAGCCACTGCCTATCGATAAAACCGGATACGATCACTTTGCAGCCTGATCTCCGATTCCTGTTTGCACATCCGGCACACCTGATCGCCTTCGGTTTCGGCAGTGGACTCGCCCCGAAGGCGCCGGGCACGGTCGGCACCGTACTCGGCCTGCCGCTGTTCTGGCTGATTGCGGCCACCGCGCCCGGCCTTTCAACTCAACTCATTCTGCTGACCGCCACATTCCTGCTGGGAATCTGGGCTTGCGGTCGTACCGGCCGCGCACTCGGTGTTGCCGACCACGGCGGCATGGTGTGGGACGAAATCGTCGCCTTCGCGCTGGTGCTGCTGTTTACGCCCTCGGGCTGGCTGTGGATCGCGGCGGCCTTTGCACTCTTCCGGCTATTCGATATCCTGAAACCTTGGCCGATCCGATTGGCCGACACGCATCTGAAAAATGGCTTCGGCGTAATGTTCGATGATCTTTTGGCGGCCGGCTATGCCATCGCCGCCATCAAGGGAGTGCAATGGCTCGTGTAAGCGACGAAGAACTTCATCAGCTGGCCCATGACCTCGGCGAAAAGCTGCTGGTACGCGGCTGGATGCTGGCCACTGCCGAATCGTGCACCGGCGGCTGGGTCGGACAACTACTCACCTCGCTACCTGGCAGTTCACAGTGGTATGAGCGCGACTTCATCACCTATGCCGACACCGCCAAGATCGAAATGATCGATGTACCCGAAGCCACCCTCGCCGCCCATGGCGCTGTCTCCGAGGAGACGGCCAGCGCCATGGCATCGGGCGCGCTGACGCACAGCCACGCCCAAGCCGCACTCGCCATTTCCGGCATCGCCGGCCCCAGTGGCGGCACGCCGCAAAAACCCGTCGGCCTGGTGTGTTACGGCTGGGCACTGACAGACGGAACGATCATGTCGTCCACCTGCCGCCTCGGCGGCGACCGGGAGGAAATCCGCTCCCGGGCGGTGGCTGCGGCCTTGCGTGGGTTGATCGATCTGGTTGGGTAGGTTCGAGATCCAAGACTCAAGATTCAAGGCCCAAGAAGTTTTTTGCGCAGTCGCGCTATGTTTTTTCTTGAATCTTGAACCTTGAATCTTGAACCTTGAATCTGCGAACCTTTATTCGAAAGCCCACGCCGCAAATGGCTCAATTTCATCACGGTTCAGCAACATCAACTGGTAGGCGTTCGGGTTCAGGCTATGGTCCGGCGTGGTGTCGACATCCAACCGCTGCAGCACGTAACCGAGCAGCGCGCGCC
>CAJDWX010000131.1_pt1 | contig 11952 bp, 15 predicted proteins | sample 7391741 | NCBI WGS metagenome assembly CAJDWX01 (sample SAMEA7055741, study PRJEB34461) | soil metagenome | biome: terrestrial ecosystem; feature: Peninsula; material: soil | place: Antarctica | collected 2016
TTGTAGCGGTTCTGTGCTTCGACCGAGGAAATGTCGACGTTGGTGCCCGGCTCGAAGGTCAGCGTCAGCGTGCCGGCGCTCAGCTCGGACGACGCCTCCATGTAGAGCAGGTGCTCGATGCCGTTCATCTGCTGCTCGATCAGCTTGATCACCGTGTCTTCGACGACCTGGGCGGATGCGCCGGGATAGGTCACGTTGAACGCGATCTGCGGCGCGGCCACCGGGGGATATTGCGCCACCGGAAGGTTTTTCAGCGCAATGCCGCCGACGAGCAGGATCAGGATGGCGATGACCCAGGCGAAAATGGGCCGGTGGATGAAAAAATGTGCCATGTCAGCCGCCTTGTTTCAGGAGGACGGGTTTCACCACCGAGCCCGGCCGGGCCTTCTGCACACCGTCCACGATCAGGGTCTCGCCTACCTTGAGGCCATCTTCGACGACGAAGTCGGTTCCCGACATCGCGCCGACCTTCACCGGCTGCGGCGTCACCTTGTTCTCCGGCCCCACCAGCAGCACGAACTGGCCCTGCGGTCCCGATATCACCGCGCGCTGCGGCACGGTGATCACGTTTTCCGCGACGGCCTGGGGTAACCGTACCCGCACGAAAGTGCCGGGGAGCAGCAGGCGTTTCGGATTGGGGAATTCCGCTTTCAGCATAACGGCGCCGGTGCCGGGATCCACGCTCAGGTCGCTGAAGAAGAGCCGGCCCTTGTGGGGATAGAGCTGGCCGTTTTCCAGAATGAGTTCCACGATGCGGCTGTCCGTCGCCTTCAACTGGCCGGCCGCGAGCGCATTTTTCAGGCGCAACACGTCGGCATTGGGTTGGGTGAACAGGACATTGACCGGATCCAGTTGCTCGATCGTGGCGAGCAGCGTGGCGTCGTCGCGGCTGGCCAGCGCGCCTTCGGTCACCAGCGTGCGACCGATGTGGCCAGCGATGGGCGCGGGCACCGTGGTGTTCTCCAGATCGAGGCGGGCGCGCGCAAACAGGGCTTCGGACTGTTTCAGCGCGGCGCGGGCCAGATCGACTTCCTGCTGGCTGACCGCCTTGATGGGCAGGAGTGATTCCACCCGGCCCAGGTTGAGTTTCTTCACGTCCACTTCAGCTTCGGCGGCCTGCGCGGCGGTGCGGTAGGTGCGGTCGTCCAGCCGGAACAGTGGCTGACCTGCGCGCACATCGCTGCCTTCGGTGAACAGGCGTTTTTCCACGATGCCATCGACGCGGGCCCGGACCTGCGCCGTGCGCACCGCTTCCACGCGCCCCGACAGTTCCTGGGTGAGCGTGGCGGCCTTGCTGCCTACCTGTACCACGACGACTTCCGGCGGCGGCATGTCTCCCGGCGGTCCGCCCGCTCCCGGTGCGGATTTGCCATCGGGGCCGCAGGCGGCGAGCAGAGGCAAAACAACAAGCAGGGCGAAGCGTTTCATGGTGTGTCCTTTTCGGGGGCAAAAGCGCGCAGGAAGCAGTCGACAACCTGCGCTGTTTTCGTGGGTTTGAGCAAATCGGTTTGCAAATTGATCAGGCCGCGCAAACGATCGAAATCAATCAGGGCAGCGGCCAGCATTTCGGCAGCGAAATCGGGATCGCTTTTTCGCAACTGTCCCGCTTCCATGGCACGAGCCATGAATTTGGCGAGTCGCTTGCGGGTGGTTTGCGGACCCTGGCGAAAGAACTGCTTCGCCAGTTCCGGGAAGCGCGGGGCTTCCGCCATCACGGTGCGAAAAATCGCGAGTCCTTCGGGGCTCAGCAGGCGTGCACGGTAGGCCTCGCCAAACGCCAGCAGCGTGTCCCGCACATCACCGGTTCCATCCAGCGTCACCAGTACCGACTGAATGGAATGGCGCACCACCTCACCGAACAGCTCGTCCTTGCTGTGGAAGTGGTTGTACAGGGTTTGCCGTGCTACATGAGCGCGCGCGGCAATGCGGTCGATGCTGACCTGGTAACCCTCTTCCTGGAAGGCTTCACAAGCAGCAGTCAGCAGGCGTTCGCGAGGGCTGTGAGAAGGGTCCGACTTTGTGGACATGCCGATCCATCAAAAAATAGACCGCGCAGTCTACTTACTCGCCGTGAGACGCGCAAGATCAGAATGTGCCGTCGTGCGGAGGGTGTTACAGGTAGCGTGGGAAGGGCTGGCTCGCGCAGAATAGGCAGCCCGGCTTCGCCGGATCGGCGATAGAGACGAGGACATGCCGGTCTAATCGGATGTGCAAGGAATGAAACGATGGTCGGGGCGAGAGGATTCGAACCTCCGACTCCTGCGTCCCGAACGCAGTACTCTACCAGGCTGAGCTACGCCCCGAGGCAGATGGCGGGTGCCGGACGGTTGTCCTGACATCCCTGTTTTGAAGGACTACCGGGAATTCAAAAACTACGCGATCAGAAACTACGGTCAATCGCGAAAGCCGCTAATTGTAACAAAGCCGATTTGGATTTTGAATCCGGCAACGCAGAAATTGCATTATTTGCTATTTGAATTTCTTTCTGCGCGACTTCACGGGTGTAGTTCAGGGCACGCGTATCCTTGATTGCGGCGAGTACGCTCTGGAATTCTGTCAGTCCGCCATGTTCGATCGCCTGGCGGATGCTGGCGGCCTGCTCGGCGGTGCCGTTCTTCATCGCGTACAGCAGCGGCAGGGTGGGCTTGCCTTCGGCAAGGTCGTCGCCGATGTTCTTGCCGGTCTTGAGGAAGTCACCAGAGTAATCGAGTACGTCGTCGATCAACTGGAACGCGGTGCCGAGGTGCATGCCATAGCGCGCCAGCGCTTCTTTTTCTTCCTCCCTGCCGCCGCCAATAACGGCGCCGAGCCGGCTCGCAGCCTCGAACAGCTTGGCGGTCTTGTAGCGGATGACGCGCAGGTAGTTCTCTTCGTCGATGTCGGGGTCGTGGCAATTGAGCAGTTGCAGCACCTCGCCCTCGGCGATGATGTTGGTGGCGTTGGAGAGGATGTGCATGACTTCCATGTTGTCGACCGCAACCATCATCTGGAAAGCGCGCGTATACAGAAAGTCGCCGACCAGTACGCTGGCGGCGTTGCCGAACAGGGCGTTAGCGGTTTTGCGACCGCGCCGCAGTTCGGATTCATCGACCACGTCGTCGTGCAGCAGGGTGGCAGTGTGGATGAATTCGATCACCGCGGCGAGTTCGTGATGAGCCTGCCCCGTGTAGTCGAAGCAGCCGGCCGACAACAGCACCAGCGCCGGGCGCAAGCGCTTGCCGCCGCTGTTGATGATGTATTCGGAGACTTGGCGGATGAGCACCACGTCGGAATACAGGCTTTGGCGGATGACATGATCGACGGCGCGCATGTCGTCGGCCAGGAAGGATTGCAGGCTCTCCAGGGACACAATGAGGGGCTGGTTGTTAGGGAATGCCGCAATGGTAGCAGTCTGTCCATGGTTTTTCATCGACTGGTCGCGGAGAATCATGTGTGGGGTGCGTCAAAGCGTTTGACTTGCCCTGGGTTCACCGCTAAAATCTCGCGCTTTCCTGGGTTCGTATTGGTTGGAGACCCCCATGTACGCAGTCATCAAAACCGGCGGCAAGCAATATCGTGTCAGTGCCGGCGACAAACTTAAAATCGAGAAGCTCGAAGGCGAGATCGGCAGCGAGATCACTTTTGATCAGGTGCTGATGGTCGGCGACGGTGCGGACATCAAGATGGGCGCCCCTATGCTGCGCGGCGCCATGGTCACGGCCACGGTGCTGAACCAGGCACGCGGCGACAAGATCAAGATTTTCAAGATGCGCCGCCGCAAGCATTATCGCAAGAGCCAGGGTCATCGCCAGCACTTCACCGAAGTGCAAATCGGCGGCATCACCGCATAAGGAGCACAAAACATGGCACACAAGAAAGCAGGCGGCAGTTCGCGTAACGGTCGCGATTCGGAGTCGAAGCGTCTGGGCGTGAAGCGCTTTGGCGGCGAACTGGTTCTGGCTGGCAACATCATCGTGCGTCAGCGCGGCACCCAGTTCCATCCCGGCGACAACGTCGGCATCGGCAAGGATCACACCCTGTTCGCCAAGGCGGACGGCACGGTCAAGTTCGAAGTCAAGGGTGCTGCCCGTCGCAGGATGGTTTGCATCGAACCGGTTGCAGCCTGAGCCGATTTGAACTGAGTCCGGCTCGTTCGCCAAGAAGCCCTGTCCGCCGGATGGGGCTTTTTTGTTTGTGCGGGGCTAATTACTAATTAGGATTCCTCACCATGAAATTCATCGACGAAGCGAAAATCCAGGTGCTGGCAGGCAACGGCGGCGATGGCAGTGCATCGTTTCGCCGTGAAAAATACATTCCCAAGGGCGGACCGGATGGCGGCGACGGCGGTCGCGGCGGCAGCGTGTATGTGGTGGCCGACTGCAATATCAACACACTGGTCGAGTTTCGCTTCAAGCGCATCTTCAAGGCGCAAAAAGGCGAAAACGGGCGCGGCGCGCAATGTTATGGCAAGGGGGGCGAGGACCTGACCATGCGTGTGCCGGTGGGAACGGTGTTCACCGACATCAATAGCGGCGAGGTGGTGGTGGATCTGAACACGGATGGTCAGCAAGTGTGCCTGGCCCGGGGTGGCAAGGGCGGTCTCGGCAATCTGCATTTCAAATCCAGCATCAACCGCGCACCGCGCCAGCACACGCTGGGCGAACCGGGCGAGGAATGGGAACTGGCGCTGGAACTGAAGGTGCTGGCGGATGTGGGCCTGCTGGGGATGCCCAACGCAGGGAAGTCGACTTTCATTCGTGCAGTATCGGCAGCACGCCCGAAGGTCGCCGATTATCCGTTCACCACGCTGGCGCCCAATCTGGGCGTGGTGCGGGTGGACAGCGAGCACAGCTTCGTCATTGCCGATATTCCCGGCCTAATTGAAGGCGCGGCCGAGGGCGCTGGGCTGGGGCACCAGTTCCTGCGGCATCTGCAACGTACGCGGTTGCTGCTGCATCTGGTCGATATCTCGCCGCGCTGGGAAGCCGGCGATCCGGTGCACGAGGCGCGTGCCATCGTCGAGGAACTGCGCAAGTACGATCAGCAGCTTTACGACAAGCCGCGCTGGCTGGTGCTAAACAAGATCGACATGGTGGACGAGGCTGAACGGCAGGCGGTGGTCGATCAGTTTGTGAAAGACTACGGCTGGGACGGAGCGGTGTTTGCGATTTCCGCGCTCGACGGCACCGGCTGCAACGCGCTGAGTTATGCGATCATGGATTATCTGAGCGCGCAGGCGAGGCCGCTCGAGGATGAACCTGCGGCGGCTGCGCCGGTCCCCGATCTGCCCGCCGCTGAATAGGCCCTAGAACGTCGGGGGTTCGGCGCAGGGCAGCACGTCATCGACGACCCGTTTCCAGTCGTTTTCCACCAGATTGACCTGATAGTGGGCCCAGCGAGCGAATTCATTCGGGCTGCAATGGCCTTGCTTGCGGCGGCAGGTACCGGCGATGCCCTTGAAGTGGAATAACGTCTCGCCGGTCCTGGTGTCGGCGATGATTTCGGCGAGCTGACGTACACCCCACGTGCGACCGTAGGCGCCGTTGCTGTAGAAATATCCAACTTTCAGTTCGTCGAGACTCATGTGGTGATGCGCCGGTAGATATCGGTGACTTTCAGCGGCAATTCTCGCACATCGTCCAGAATGATGTAACGTGCCGCGCCGTACAGGTGCGGCAGATAGTCGCACGCATCGCGGTCAAGCGTGATGCAGAAGAGATGGATACCGGTACGCTGCCTCAACCAGCTGGATTTCATCGCCGATGGCCTCGTCGTAGGGTTCTTTTTCCATGAGATGGCGGGCTGGATCGAGGGCGCGCGCGTTCAAGATGGAATGCGCTTCAGAAGCAGCCGGACTGTTGTTTTTTACGTTCGAGTTCTTTGACTTCCAGGTTCCACGCATCCATTTGCTTCTGCGTATAGCCTTTGCGGTGCGCCTGATCCATCTTGTCGATCACTTTTCCTTGCGGTGCAGGGTCGATTTCGACCGTGCGTGTTTTTTGCGCATTGGCGCAGGGAAGGTTGGAATAGGTGACTTCCCCCTTGGCGTCGATGCACTTGTTGAGCGTGGAGGCTTCCACGTGAGAGAAGAGCGCCAGCACGAACACTCCGGTCAGTCCAATCAGGCTTCGCATCGGAGGAATCATCAGTGTTTGCTCGAATATTTGTCGTCCTCCAGCACTATCTTCTGCTGGAATTCGACGTCATTTTGCTGCTTGGTGGGCGCATGGCGGTGGGCCAGACGTTTTTCGTAGACATCCGGGTGCTCTTCGACAAACTTTTCACCGAACAGGGTATGGCGCAGGAAGTTCAGAGCGAAGTCGAGAAGAGCTTCGTCATCGGCGATCAGCATCGCCATCACATCGACCGGAATGTCGCAGGTGAATTCAACCGTCGCACTTGTCGGTACGAACATAGGTTGGCAGCATTAAAACCTCCTGTCGAAATGCGAATCCGCTTCCGGTAGGCTCGTGTCCTAAAACCCTTGTTCTGCCCGGCAGGTCCTGCCGGGCAGAATAATAATAATCATGCGGCCGAGTGGCCCTTCAATTCGATCTTGACGTTCTGTTCCGCACTCAGGCCGGCGTAGTATTTCTGCAGCACCTTGGCGACTTCCGGACGGCTGAATTCGACCGGCAGATCCTGGCCTTCGGACAGCATCGAGCGCACCTTGGTGCCGGACAGCAGGATGCGGTCATCCTTGGTGTGCGGGCAGGTACGCTGCGAAGCCATGCCGCCGCACTTGTTGCACCAGAACGTCCAATCGATGTTCATGTTTACGGTTTCGAGCGAACCCTTGGGGATCTCGTCGAAGATCTTCTGGGCGTCGAACGGGCCGTAGTAGTCACCCACGCCGGCGTGGTCGCGGCCGACGATCAGGTGCGAGCAGCCGTAGTTCTGGCGGAACAGCGCATGCAGCAGTGCTTCGCGCGGGCCGGCGTAGCGCATGTCCAGCGGATAACCGGCCTGGATCACGGTATTTTGTACAAAGTAGTTGTCGATCAGGGTGGAGATGGCTTCGGAACGGACTTCGGCGGGAATGTCGCCCGGCTTCAGCGCGCCCAGCAGCGAATGAACGAGTACACCGTCCATCGTCTCGATGGCAATCTTGGCCAGGTACTCGTGCGAGCGGTGCATCGGGTTACGGGTCTGGAAGGCGGCGATCTTGGACCAGCCCATTTGCTCGAATTTGGCGCGGGTCTCGGCCGGGGTCATGAACTGGTCGCCGTATTCCTCCTTGAAGGTGCCGGTGGACAGGACCTTGACCGGACCAGCCAGGTTGTACTTGCCCTGGGCCATGACCATCTTGACACCGGGGTGCTCGGAATCATTGGTCTTGTAGACCTGCATGCACTCGTGCGCCTTGTCGATGGTGTACTTCTCGGTCACCTTCATGGTGCCCATGATCTCGCCGGATTCGCCGTCGACCAGTGCGATGTCGTCACCAGTCTTGAGCGCTTCGTCGTCGGTCGACAGGGTAACGGGAATGGGCCAGAACAGGCCCGAAGCCATCTTGTAGCCGTCACACACGCCCTGCCAGTCAGCTTTGGTCATGTAGCCGTCCAGCGGGGTGAAGCCGCCGATACCCATCATGATGAGGTCACCGGTTTCGCGCGAGCTCATCTTGAGTTGGGGCAACGAGGCTGCGCGGGCTTTTTCGGCAGCGAGTGCTTCACCCGTCAGTAACAAGGGTTTGAGTTCACCACCGCCATGAGGGCGTACCAGTTTGGACATGTTGTTTCCTTAGTCTTGATGAGGGTATTAGAACCCGAGAAGGATAGCATCCCGGGCGAGGGCTGAATAATCCTTTGTTTTTATTTGAGGATAAGAAGGTTTGATATTAAATGATGGAAATGAAAAAGCCCGGAGAATCCGGGTTTTTCCATTCACATTCAAAAACAAAACACTTAAGCGTCAAAGAAAGCGGGCATGTCGGTTTGCTCGGTCTTGATGACATCGATCCAGGCCGGTTGGGTGTCGCCACCCGCCACTGCCAGCTTTTTGGTCTCTTCGTAAAGCATCTTCCAGCGATTGTAGAGGCAGTCGCTGACCTTGCGCATGCCCGAGTCAAAGTAGGAATTGTGCAGGTCGCCTACGGTGCGGGTGAAGGCTTCCATCTGCTCGAGCAGGTTGTGCGGATAGCCCTGGCGGTTGGGGTCGGCGTACTTGACCCGCTCGCGCCTGACGGCGCGGACGAAGACTTTCTGGCCTTCGGTGAGGTCGCTCTCGGTTCGCGCGACACCGCCGAAATTCATTACCTCCTGGATGAACCCATTCAGGCGCTCGCCGAAATCGAAGTTGGCGTACTCGACCTTCTGCATAAATCCTCCGTAATCAGGTGATGCTTTAAAACTGGCGATGGCTCCGGCCTCATCCTACGCTGCGCCGTGCGGCTGTCCAGTCTCTTCCCTCGTCCGGCCCCATGATTACGTGCTAAGTTCTTGAATCCATTTGGAATAAATTTTGTCCGCCAGTTGGTGCAGGCGGGCGGTACGGACCGGCAGATCCATCTGAATGGTCTCGACCGACTGTACGCCGGGGCTGTCGCTGGCGGCGATTTCGTCGGCGCCGTTGTTGCACCAACTGGCAATGAGCTCGGGTGTCATTTCGACATGGCATTGCATGCCGATATGGCGGTCGTTGAGTACATAGGCCTGGTTGGCACAAAAGGCACTGTCGAGAATGCGCACGGCACCCGGCGGCAGGGTGAAGGTTTCGCCGTGCCAGTGGAATGCCAGCATGGGCTGGATGGCATCGCCCAGCCAGGGGCGGGCGGCGTCGGGATCGGTAATACGAACGTCGCCCCAGCCGATTTCCTTGGCCGGGTTGGCGCCGACCGATCCGCCCAGTGCCTTCGACATCAACTGGCCGCCCAGGCAATGGCCGATCACCGGAATGTCCGAGGCGACCGCCTGGCGGATCAACGCCAGCAACGGCGGGATCCAGGGCAGGTCGTCGTTGACGCTCATCGGACCGCCCATCAAGCAGATGCCGGATGTGCCGTTAAGGTTTGCAGGCACGGGGTCGCCGGCGTCGATGCGCACCAGCTGCCAGGGAATGCCGTGGCGATCCAGAAACGTGGTGAAATACCCCGGCCCTTCGGTGGGCGAATGACGGAAAACCAGAACAGGACGCATGATGTTGCTCAGTAACAAAATGATCACGATGATGATAGCCGCTGGCGGGCTTGCCTGCACAGGCGCGTGGGCCGCCAGTGTTTCGGTGGTGGGCCTGTTCAAGGACAAGGCGATCGTCAGTATTGATGGCGGGAAGCCGCGCACCTTTAGTACCGGGCAAACGGTTGAGGGGGTGAAGCTGGTGGCGGCGGACTCCGACAGTGCCAGCTTCGAGGTAGACGGCAAACGCCGCACCCTGGGCATGGGGCAGTCGTTCGCAGGGGGTTTGGCGGCAAATACCCGCTCGAGTGTTTCCCTCACGGCCGACGCACGCGGCCATTTTTCGGCACCGGGTGCGCTCAATGGGTATCCGATGACCTTTCTGGTCGATACGGGCGCCACCGCCATTGCCATCAGCGCGGCCGAGGCCAAGCGCATCGGGCTCGACTATCGGTCGGGGCAGGCCGTAAATGTGGGGACGGCAGCAGGCGGTGCGTTGGATCGGTGTCAGGCCGGTTTCCGTTTATCGCGTTCGATCACGGCATAGGCGCTGTGATTGTGGATCGACTCGAAGTTTTCGGCTTCCACGACATACGCATCGATCAGCGGCTCGGCGTTCATCGATGCGGCGACGTCACGTACGATGTCCTCGACGAACTTCGGATTGTCGTAGGCACGCTCGGTGACGTATTTTTCATCCGGCCGCTTCAACAGACCAAACAGCTCGCACGAGGCCTGATCCTCGACCTTGCGGACCAGATCCTCGATCCACAGGAAGCCGTTGGTCTTCGCAGTGACGGTGACATGCGAACGCTGGTTGTGCGCGCCGTACGCGGAAATCTTCTTCGAGCACGGGCAGAGCGACGTCACCGGCACCAGCACCTTGGTGGTGTGGGTATATCGACCATTCTCGATCGCGCCGATGAGGGTGACTTCGTAGTCGAGCAGGCTTTGCACACCCGAGATGGGCGCGGTCTTGTTGACGAAGTAGGGAAAGCTCATCTCGATGTAGCCCGATTCGGCTTCCAGGCGCTCGGCCATCTGCCGCAGCATGCCTTCGAAGTTTTCCACCGAGATCTCGCGCTCGCGCGTATTGAGGATTTCGATGAAGCGCGACATATGCGTGCCCTTGAAATTATGCGGCAGGAACACGTACATGTTGAATGTGGCGACGGTGTGCTGGACGCCGCCACTCTTGTCCGCCACGCGAACCGGGTGGCGAATGCTCTTGATGCCGACCTTGTTGATGGCGATTTGCCGTGTGTCGGCCGAACTTTGCACGTCCGGCATGCAAACGACGGTATCGCAAATCTGGTTCATGGGAGGCTCCTTGGGTATCAATGCAGTGTAGACGGGTTCAGTTTAGACTAAGTATAAACTGCTTGAATAGTTGAGTAAACTACTCAAGTATGCGGTCTTTCAAGGGACTCAGCCCTTAGAAAGCCGACGTCTCCTCTTGGGATAACAGGGCGAGCCGCTGACGGACTGCATGTTCGATGCCTGCGGCGTCGAGTCCGCAATCGACCAGCATCCTGACAGGATCGCCGTGTTCGATGAAGGTGTCGGGCAGTCCCAGATGAAGGACCGGCACGCTTAATCCGAGTGCTGCCAGCGTCTCGGCAACGCCTGCGCCCGCGCCGCCTGCCACGGTGTTTTCTTCCAGCGTGACCAGCAGGCGATGGCTTTGCGCCAGTTCGCGCAGCAGATCGTTGTCCAGCGGCTTCACGAACCGCATGTCGGCCACGCTGGCGTCGAGCGCTTCGGCGGCTTGAAGGGCGGGCGCGACCAGGCTGCCGAAGGCGACCAGCGCCACGTCATGACCACGGCGCCGCCGCACACCCTTGCCGATTTCGACCGCTTCGAGTCCGGCGTCGACTGTGGCGCCGACCCCGCTACCGCGCGGATAGCGCACCGCCGACGGGCCGTCATGCAGGAAGGCCGTGGTGAGCAGGCGGCGGCACTCGTTCTCGTCCGACGGCGCGGCGATCAGCATGTTGGGAATGCAGCGCAGGAAGGAGAGGTCGAAGCTGCCGGCATGGGTGGGGCCGTCGGCACCGACCAGGCCGGCGCGGTCGATCGCCAGCATCACCGGCAGATTCTGCAGGGCGACGTCGTGGATCAACTGGTCGTAGGCGCGCTGCAGGAAGGTCGAGTAGATCGCCACCACCGGCTTGATCCCTTCGCAGGCAAGGCCGGCGGCGAAGGTCAGTGCGTGCTGTTCGGCAATACCGACGTCGAAATAGCGCTTCGGGAATTCCTGCGAGAAGCGCACCAATCCGGAGCCTTCGCGCATCGCCGGCGTGATGCCGACCAGCCGTGCATCGGCAGCGGCCATGTCGCATAGCCAGTCTCCGAACACCTGCGTGTAGGTCGGCTTGCCGCCGGATTTTTCGGCGACACCCGCGTTCGGATCGAAACGCGATACACCGTGATACAGACAGGGATTGGCTTCGGCGCGTGCGTAGCCTTTACCCTTGCGGGTGACCACATGCAGGAACTGCGGACCGTCGAGTTGCTTGATATTGGAGAGCGTACCCAGCAGTACGTCGAGATCATGGCCGTCGATTGGGCCGATGTAGTTGAAGCCGAATTCCTCGAACAACGTACCCGGCGTCACCATGCCTTTCATGTGTTCCTCGGCGCGCTTGGCGAGCTCGCGGATCGGCGGCGCAACGGACAACACTTTCTCGCCTGCGCGGCGGGCCGCCGCATAGAACCTGCCCGACATCAGCCGCGCCAGATAATTCTTGAGGGCGCCGACATTGGGCGAGATCGACATGTCGTTGTCGTTCAGCACGACCAGCAGGGGGAGATCGGTGGCGCCGGCGTTGTTGAGTGCTTCGAACGCCATGCCGGC
>CAJDWX010000062.1_pt1 | contig 11750 bp, 12 predicted proteins | sample 7391741 | NCBI WGS metagenome assembly CAJDWX01 (sample SAMEA7055741, study PRJEB34461) | soil metagenome | biome: terrestrial ecosystem; feature: Peninsula; material: soil | place: Antarctica | collected 2016
ATTTTGCGTGCCGACGTGTTGGCGTGGCTGGCGAACAATCGCGAAACGTTCGATCTGGTTTTCGTCGATCCACCATTCGATAGTGGCCTGTCCGAAGGCGTGCTGGCCGATCTGGCGCGCCATCTCAAATCCGGTGGCTATGCCTATGTCGAGCAGGCAACGACGGTCGTGGCACCGCCGGGGTTTATCATCCACCGTAGCGGACGCGCAGGGCGTTCGCATTTTGCGCTGCTGATCAAGGAATGATGACCCCATGCTGACTGCTGTCTATCCCGGCACCTTCGACCCCATCACGCGCGGCCACGAGGATCTGGTGCGGCGCGCGGTGCGCCTGTTCGACCACGTCATTGTCGCGGTGGCCGAATCGCGCAACAAAGGAGCTTTCTTCACCATGGACGAGCGGGTGGCGATGGCGCGCGACGTGCTGGCCGACGTGCCGCGGGTACGGGTCGAGGGATTTTCCGGTCTGTTGATCGATTTTGTTGCCGAGCAGGGCGCGATCGCCGTGCTGCGGGGTCTGCGTGCGGCATCCGACTTCGAATACGAATTCCAGCTGGCGGGCATGAACCGCAACCTCAAGCCCGACATCGAAACCCTGTTCCTGACGCCATCGGACCAGTATATGTTCATTTCCGCCAGCATGATCCGGGAGATCGCGCAGCTGGGGGGCAACGTGGCGCCCTTCGTCCACCCATTGGTGGCGCAGCGATTAAGTGAGAAAATAAGCGAAAGCTGATATGACCCGGAGAATGACATGGCCCTGATGATCACGGACGAATGCATCAATTGCGACGTCTGCCTGCCCGAATGCCCCAACGAAGCCATCTCGCAGGGCGAAGAGATTTACATCATCGATCCCAACAAGTGCACTGAATGTGTCGGCCATTTCGATACACCGCAGTGCGTCGAGGTGTGCCCGGTCGATTGCATTCCGCTCAATCCGGACTATGCGGAAACCAAGGAGCAGCTGCAGGAAAAATTCCTGCGCCTGACCGCCGACAAGTAAGTCCTCAGGCCATTCTGGCCAGAGAGGGGCCGCCCAACTCGTCCGTCAGGGCGTCGGCAATGCGCAGATTGATGCGTGCCAGACTGTCGATCTGATCACTCACGGTACCGATCGAAACTTCCAGTTCGGCAATACGGTCGTCCAGCGTCTCGGTGGCGGCGTGGATGCGGCTGACGCTTTCCAGGCGACGTTTTAGCTGAAGCTTGTGTTCGCGCACCTGGGTTTCCATCGGTGCAATCAGGGCCTTCAGCCAGGACTCGGTTTCGCTGTTGGCCAGTTCGAACACCTGGACCACCTTGCTTGCCAGCGTCTCGAAAAAGCGCGCGGTCAACTGGCTCTGGCCCACTGTCAGCATCTTGAACACGGTATTGAAGCGTTCGTCGAAAATGCGTTCCAGCCGCGCCATTTCCTTGCGATATTTGCGCAGGCTGTGATGCGGCGGATTGACCGCGGCCAGTCCATGCTCGTCGCTGAATTTCTGGTACATCGCCGTCATCATGGCGCGGATTTCCTTGATGGTCTCCGCCGACGAATTCAGGTTGCCGTCCACCTGACGGAAAAAATGCCCCATCGCTTCGCGCAGCCCCACACTGAAATGACTTTTTTCCATTGCCAGCCGGGTGAGATGTACTTCCTGGCGTAGCACCTGCATGCCCAGCCGCTGCCGCAACGCCTCGACCTGTGTCGCGAACACGTTGCGCAAGGCATTGAACTGTTCCAGGCCGCGCTCGAAATGCTGCTTGTCCTCGTTGGCCTTGACCATCATGTGCTGGATGACGTCGCGGTTTTTGCCGCGCAGGCCCTGCAACTCGTCGACCTGGTCCTGAATCGTGGCGAGTCGGGTTTCCAGCAGCTCGGTGGTCTTGATCACCACGTCTTCCACGCTGGCCTGGGCCGATTCGCTGACCAGCGCCTGCTTGCAGGGGATCAGTTCCTGCGTCAGCGCTGCTTCCAGTCCGGGCAGACGGCTTTTCGCGAGCAGGGTGGCATCGCCGCGTATCTTGGCGACCAGTGCCTTCTGGGCCGACACGGGATAAACCTGACTCGGAGGCAAGTCGAGCAAGGCTGCACTATTGGTGACCTGTTTTGCGATTTCGGCGTCGATCTGCGCCTGCGTTTTCAGTTCGTCCCACAGTCCGTCGATCTTGTTCAGTACCACCAGACGGGCGCGGCTGGTGCCCTGCACCGGCGCGATGTAGTGACGCCAGATTTCGATGTCCGATTTGGTGACGCCGGTGTCGGCGGCCAGCAGGAACAGCACCGCATGGGCGTTGGGCAGCATGTTGAGCGTCAGTTCGGGCTCGGTGCCGATGGCATTCAGACCCGGCGTATCGAGGATGACCAGACCCTGCTTCAGCAGCGGATGGGGGAAATTGATCAGCGCATGACGCCAGCGCGGGATCGAGATAGTGCCGTCGCGTTCCAGGCTGTGCGCGGTTTCCTCGTCATTTGGGTTAATCAGGCCGAATGCCTCGGCGGTCGCGGCGTCGACGTCGAGCGTATCGGCCAGCCGCATTAGTGTTGCGCTCATTTCCTCGGCGGAATCGAGATTGAGCGGGAATTCGGTCCAGGCGCCATCGTCGCGCTTGAAATCGGTGATGCTGCCCTCGCGGGTCCGGGTGTCGATCGGCAGCAACCGCAGTGACGGGCGATGCAAGGGGTCGAAAAACAGTTCGGTTGGGCACATGGTGGTGCGCCCGGCGGACGATGGCAGTACGCGCTGCCGGTAATCGGAAAAGAAGATCGCGTTGATGAGTTCGGATTTGCCGCGCGAGAATTCGGCAACGAAGGCCACATTCAGCTTGTCTTCCTGCAGACGGCCAAGCAACTGGTTCAAACGCATCTCGGATTCGGCGTCACCCAGCTCCTGGGCGTCGAGCCAGTCGCGCAGCGCTTCGACGCGAACGTATACGGCTTCACGCCAGGTGCTGTAGTGCTCGAATTCGTCGACCAGGTTGGTGGTGGAGTGCATGGGGCCAGTCAGAGATTCAGAGATAAGGCATTGTCATTCAACGACATATTAATGACAAAACTTGATTTTGTGCCGGCAAGATCAGCGCTGGCAGGTGGGGCAGTAGAAACTTGCGCGTTGCCCCTGCACGATGCGCCGGATCGGGGAGGCGCACGTCTTGCATGGCAGGCATTCGCGGCCGTACACCCGCGTCTGCAACTGAAAGTAGCCCAATTCGCCGTCGCTGGCAACGTAGTCGCGCAGTGAACTGCCGCCGGCAGCGATGGCGGCCGTCAGCACCTGCTTGATCGCGGCGACCAGTCGGGCGCAGGCTGGGCGGCTGAGGCGACGCGCAGCGGTCGCCGGGCGGATGCCGGCATGAAACAGCGACTCGGAGGCGTAGATGTTGCCGACACCGACCACGACTTGTGCATCCATGATGACTTGTTTGATCGCCGCGCTACGACGCTGGCATTGCGCATACAGATAGATGGCGTCAAAGGCCGGCGTCAGCGGTTCCGGTCCCAGGTGAGCCAGCAGCGGGTGCCGTGAGACGTCGTCGGTCCACAGCACAGCGCCGAAGCGACGCGGGTCGCGTAGCCGCAAAATGGTGCCGTCATCGAACAGCCAGTCGACATGATCGTGCAGGGCAGCAGGTTCGTCCGGTTCGGCCAGGCGCAGGCTGCCCGACATGCCAAGATGGACGATTTGCGTGGCTGCGCCAAAATCGAATAGCAGGTATTTTCCGCGGCGGTCGAGCCCTTTGAGTGTCAGCCCACCAAGCCGGGCTTCCAGGTCGGGCGGGACCGGCCAACGCAGGCGAGGGTTGCGCACCACAATACGCGTGAGGGTGCGATGCTGCAGGCGGGGCAGCAATCCCAGCCGGGTAGTCTCGACTTCGGGCAATTCGGGCATGGTGTGGACAAAAGCGTGCGATGACTAAGAGGGCAGAGACGTTTGAGACGTGCGCGATGCCCGACGATGGTTGTCCCCGCAAACGGGAACCGAACCGATGTTGCCATTCTATATAACGCGCTTGATATCCCGGATCTTCCTTATTTTGACCCCCCGATTTTTTCTGCTGCTGGTGATGTTGGTCAGCAGTGCGGTCTCGACTGCGGATCCTTTCGGGGTGCTCGACCGTGTGCCCTCCTCGTCGATGGCCGGCCTGCCACCGGCTGTTGCATGCGACGCCACCGTGCGTTGTGTACCAATCCGGCCACGCGCAGTGCCTGGCTGGTCGGCCACTGGCAGTTTGCCAGTGGCGATCACGCCCGTCTCGGTGCTGATGGCCATGGGCTTATCGTTCCTGATCGGCGTGTTTTTCAGCTTCTACCGTGCAAGGCAGGCGGCCGGACTCAATCCCATTGACGCGCTAGGTTCGCAATAGCGGCAAGGTTGAACCTTGCACACAGGCAGGCCTCGAACGCTTAGAATCGTGACAAGCAATCCATCAACAAGGCACAACATGGCATTTCTCAAGACTGGTCCTCTCTACGCAATGCTGGCGCTCGTGACCGCGTGCAGCCAGCTTGGCGTCAAGTCGCCGTCGCCTGGCGCGACGGAATCCCCGGCCCAGGCGTCTGCCGGGGCGGTGACCGAGCCCGCAGTCGATCCGGCGGCCGAGGCGGCCGAGGCTGCAGCCAAGGCCAAGGCACAGGCCGCATTGCCCAAACAGCCGCTTACGCCGGACATTCTGTTCAAGTTCCTGATCGCCGAGGTGGCCGGACAGCGGGGGCAAATTGGCGTTGCGCAGTCGACTTATCTCGATCTTGCACGGGAGACACACGATCCCCGTATCGCCCGTCGCGCCGCTGAGGTGTCGATGTTTGCGCATAATTCGACCGGCGCACTGGAGGCCACGAAGCTCTGGACAGCAGCCGAACCGGATTCGGAGCCTGCCCAGCAGACGATGGTGGTGTTGCTTCTGAATGAGGGCAGGCTCACCGAAGCAGAGCCACTACTCCGCACCCTGTTGAAAAAAGAGCCAGCCAATGGCTTTGTGCATTTGACGGCGGTGATGGGCAAGATACGTGGCACCCAGGCCGGGCTGGATCTGGTTGAACGTCTGGCCGCGGACTATCCAGCCTTGCCGGAAGCGCGTTTTGCCGTGGCCCAGGCTGCGGCCGGTGCCGGACGTACCGAAGTGGCAATTGCCGCCTTGCAGAAGGCCGATGAATTGCGTCCCGGCTGGGAACCGGCTGCTTTATTGCGGGCCCAGATACTCGACCAGTCGTCGCGTGCCGATGCGCTCGCGTTCATGCGGACGTTTCTGGCGGCGCATGCCGATGCCCGCGAGGTCAGACTGGCCTATGCACGCGTCCTGACCAGCGCCAATCGTTTCGACGAGGCGCGCGCCGAGTTCACCCGACTGACCCGAGATTTTCCGCGCAATGCCGAAGTGAGTTTCGCGGCAGGCCTGTTGTCCCTGCAAATGGGTGATGGCAAGGCGGCGCACGATTTCCTGGTGAATACCCTGGAATACAACCCACGTGATCCGGGTGCCGTGTACTACTACCTGGGGCAGGCGGCCGAACAGATGAAGCAGCCGGAAGCAGCCGGCGCGTACTATGCCGGGGTCAAGACCGGTAATTATCTGGTGCCGGCGCGTGCGCGCCAGGCGGCGTTGCTGATGGGAGCAGGCAAGCCGGATGAAGCGAACGCTCTGTTGGAAGCGACCAGGGGCGAGAATGATGCACAGAATGTACGGCTGATTCAGGCCCGGGCTGAATTGCTGCGCGGCAACAAGCAATACGCGGCGACCTACGACGTGCTGTCGGAGGGACTCAAGCGCTACCCCGATTCGGCAGATCTGCTGTACGACCATGCCATGGTGGCCGAGAAACTCGACAAGCTCGATGTGCTGGAGGCGAATTTACGTCGCGTGATTGTTCTGCGGCCCACGGATGCGCAAGCCTACAATGCGCTGGGCTACACGCTGGCCGACCGCACCAAGCGTCTTCCCGAAGCAATTGTCCTCCTCGACAAGGCCTTGACGTTATCCCCGGAAGATCCTTTCATTCTCGATAGCGTGGGCTGGGCACAATACCGTGCGGGTAATCTGACACAGGCACAGGAGTATCTCGAACGCGCTTTCAAGGTGCGCCCCGACCCTGAAATCGCCGCTCATCTGGGTGAGGTCCTGTGGGCGCGCGGCCAGCACGACGAAGCAGGCAAGCTTTGGCAAGGCAGCCTGCAAAGCCATCCGCAGAACGAAGTGCTGCTGGAAACGCTACGCCGCTTCAAGCCTTGATGCGCGTCGGATTTGCAACAGCGCTGCTGGCGCTGCTACTGGGCGGTTGCGCATCGGTCCCCTCGGTCCCTCGGGTCATTGAGGCCCCCGTTCAGTCTGCCAACTGGACGCTGCAGGGCCGCATTGGCGTGCAGAGTGACGAGCAGAGCTTGTCGGGCCATATCCACTGGTTGCATCGGGCAGATCGGGACGAACTGCTGATGACCTCACCGCTGGGGCAAGGCGTGGCGCGCATCGTGCGCGATGCAGAAGGCGTGACACTCGAAATGCCCAATCAACCCGTGCGCCATGCCCGCGATGCTGACTCGCTGACGCGCGAGGCGCTCGGTTACGTGCTGCCGGTCACGGGGCTGACCTCGTGGGTGCAGGCACGCCCGGCGCCTGGCAGCACCTTCGAGGCTACGCGGGACGCAGCGGGTCGTCTAGCGCAGCTGAGGCAGGACGGCTGGACGATCGATTACCTCCAGTATGCCGCCGATGCGCCCGCTCGCCCGCGCAAGCTGGTGGTCGCGCGCAAAGGGCTGGAAATTCGCCTGGTGACCGACAGCTGGCACAGCGAATGAGCCACGCCTATCCTGCCCCCGCCAAACTCAACCTGTTTCTGCACGTCGTCGGCCGGCGTGCCGACGGCTACCATCTGCTGCAGAGTGTGTTTCGGCTGATCAGCCACGGCGACACGGTGCATCTCGAATTGCGCAACGATGGACGAGTCGTGCGTGAAGGCGATCTTCCCGGTGTGCCGGAGGACGACGATCTGACTGTCCGCGCGGCGCGGTTGTTACGGGAACATGCGCCTGCCGGAGCGGGCGTGAGCATCCGGCTGGACAAAAACCTGCCGCTGGGCGGCGGTCTGGGCGGCGGCAGTTCGGATGCCGCCACGGTATTGCTGGCGCTCAATCGCCTGTGGCAGGTCAATCTGCCGCGCAAGACGCTGCAGGATCTGGCGCTGCAACTGGGTGCCGACGTGCCCGTGTTCGTGTTCGGCCAGACGGCATTTGCCGAAGGTGTGGGTGAAATCCTGCATCCGGTGAGTGTGCCGCCGGCCTGGTATGTGGTACTGATGCCACCGGTGCAAGTGCCGACCGCAGCAGTTTTTGCTGCGCCGGAATTGACACGCGACACACCACCCCTCAAAATAGCGCCCTTTTCCACAGGCACGGGTCGTAACGATCTGCAGCCCGTGGTCGTCGGTCGATACCCTGAAGTCGCGCGTCATCTCGAATGGCTAGCGCGATTTGGTGAGGCGAGGATGACCGGTTCGGGGGCCTGTGTGTTCGCATCATTCGGGACAGAAGAGGCAGCACGCGGCGTGTTGCGTCAACTGCCCGAAACGATGCAAGGTTTTGTGGCGCAGGGACTCGATCGGCATCCGCTGTTCGAGTACTGCGACTAGTACCCAATTTTATTTATATTGGGGAGTCGCCAAGTGGTAAGGCATCGGATTTTGATTCCGACATTCGCAGGTTCGATCCCTGCCTCCCCAGCCAGTTAAGCAAACAGCCGCCAGTGGCGGCTGTTTTTGTTGTTGTGTCGGACCAGCCAGATCGCCGGAGACTCGTGTGTCCATAGACAATTTGATGGTGTTCAGCGGAAACGCCAACCCGCGTTTGGCCAGCGACGTGGCGCGCCATCTGAACGTTCATCTGGGCCGTGCGACAGTGTCGCGGTTTTCCGATGGCGAGGTCATGGTCGAGCTCCTGGAGAACGTGCGCGGCAAGGACGTGTTCATTCTGCAGTCGACCTGTCAGCCGACCAACGACACGCTGATGGAAGTCATGGTGATGGTCGATGCACTGAAGCGCGCATCGGCCGCGCGCATCACCGCTGCAATCCCGTATTACGGCTATGCGCGGCAGGATCGGCGTACCCGATCGGCGCGGGTGGCGATCACCGCCAAAGTGGTAGCAAACATGCTGACTGGTGTGGGAATCGATCGCCTGTTGACGATGGATTTGCACTCCGACCAGATCCAGGGCTTTTTCGACATTCCAGTCGACAACGTCTATTCCAGTCCGATCCTGCTGGGCGATATCTGGAAGCGCAATTACCCGGATCCGATTGTGGTATCGCCCGACGTCGGTGGTGTGGTGCGTGCACGAGCGATCGCCAAACGGCTGGAATGTGATCTCGCAATTATCGACAAGCGCCGTCCCAAGCCGAATGTGGCGAAGGTGATGCACATCATCGGCGACGTCAAGGATCGGACCTGCATCATCATGGATGACTTGGTCGATACGGCCAACACGCTGTGCGAAGCGGCCAATGCGCTGAAGGAGCACGGTGCCAAGAAGGTGATGGCGTATTGCACGCATGCCGTGCTGTCGGGTAGCGCCGCTGAACGCGTGACGAATTCCGCGATCGACGAGCTGGTGGTGACCGACACTATTCCGCTGCGCGACGATGCCCGAGCATGCAAGAAAATCCGGCAGTTGTCGGTGGCTGAACTGCTGGCAGAAACCATTCGCCGCATCAGCAACGAAGATTCCGTCAGTTCGCTTTTTATTGAATAGCGGGCTGGGAATGTCCCTGGTCGCGGGGGCTTTGCGCATGCATTGACCATTTTTGACGATGCATCATTAGGTAGGTAAATTGGAGAAATGCTATGAAAATTGAAGTTATTGCTGCCAAGCGTGAATTGCAAGGTACGGGTGCGAGCCGCCGTCTGCGTCACGCTGGCAAGGTCCCCGGCATCGTTTACGGCGGTACCACCGCTCCGGTGCAGATCGAGCTGGATCATAATGCGCTGTATCACGCGCTGCGCAAGGAATCATTCCACGCCGCGGTGCTGACGCTGAATCTCGACGGCGACAAAGAATCCGTGCTGCTGCGCGATACACAATGGCATCCATTCAAGCAGCAGGTCCTGCATGTCGACTTCCAGCGCATCGACAAAACGCAAAAAATACACGCTAAGGTTCCGCTGCACTTCCTCAACGCCGATACTGCGCCTGGCGTTAAAACCGGTGGAGGCAAAGTCAGCCATGTGGCGACCGAAATTGATGTAAATTGCCTGCCCGGCAATCTACCCGAGTTTATCGCGGTGGACATGGGGGCGTTGGAGATTGGTCAAGTCATCCACGCGAATGACCTCGTGTTGCCCGAGGGCTTGGAACTTGTCGCGCATGTTCAACAAGACAACCCCGCAGTGGCGACGATCATGCTGCCCAAGGGAATGAAGTCTGATGAGCCTGCCCCCGATACGCCTGCTGAACCCGCAGCCTGAGTCTTGGCGCGACCCGATTATGGTTGCGTTGTGAGCCGTCATGATGCCCCCTCGCCTGATTGTAGGCCTCGGTAATCCGGGACGCGACTACGAAGAAACCCGGCACAACGCCGGGTTTTGGTTTTGCGCGCGTCTCGCGCAGGTGCGGGGTATTTCGCTGGCGCATGAGTCACGCTTTCACGGCATTGCCGGGCGCGGTGCCGGAAACATCTGGATGCTGCTGCCGCAGACTTTCATGAACCGTTCAGGCCAGGCCGTCGGTGCACTCGCGCGCTTTCATCGCATTGAACCGGGTGAGATCCTGGTGATACACGATGAGCTCGACATCCCTCCTGGCCAGTTGCGCCTCAAGTTTGGCGGCGGCATGGGACGGCCTCAAGGACATCACCGCGCATCTTGGGACGCAGGATTACTGGCGACTGCGCATCGGCATCGGCCATCCGGGCGATCGCAACGAAGTTGTGAACTACGTTCTCAAGCCGCCGCGGCGCGAGGAGCAGGCTGAAATCGAGGCCGCCATCGAACGCGCGATCGATCTCATGCCGTTAATCGAAAAAGGCGAGTGGAACGCCGCCATCCAGCGTGCCAATACCAATCCTCCCGCCCCTGTTAAACCCAGACTGGAAACCCCATGAGTCTCAAATGCGGCATCGTTGGCTTGCCCAACGTCGGAAAATCCACCTTGTTCAATGCACTGACCCAGGCGGGTATCGCGGCGGAGAACTACCCTTTCTGCACCATCGAGCCGAACACCGGCGTGGTCGAGGTGCCGGATTCGCGTCTGGCGCAACTGTCCGAGATTATCAACCCACAGCGCGTGGTGCCGGCGATCGTCGAGTTCGTCGATATCGCCGGCCTGGTGGCTGGCGCTTCCAAGGGCGAGGGGCTGGGCAATCAATTTCTCGCCAACATCCGTGAAACCGACGCGATCTGTCACGTAGTACGGTGTTTCCACGATGAAAACGTGATCCACGTCGCCGGTAAGGTCGATCCGCTCTCGGATGTGGAAACCATCGCCACCGAGTTGGCACTCGCCGACCTGGCAAGCACGGAAAAAGCGCTGGCACGCTACGAGAAGCCTGCGCGCGCTGGCGACAAAGAGGCGCAGAAAATGGTCGCCGCCCTCAAGCCCGTGGTGTCCACCCTCAACGAAGGCCGGCCTGCGCGCGCCGCCGGGCTGGATGCAGAGGGCCTGGCGACAATCAAGCCGCTATGTCTGCTGACGCTCAAGCCGACCCTGTATGTCGCCAACGTGAGCGAGGACGGCTTCCACGACAATCCGATGCTGGACGCGCTGAAAGCGTTTGCCGGCCAGGAAGGCGCGCCCGTCGTCCCGGTATGTGCGGCGCTCGAGGCGGAGTTGCAGGAACTGCCACCCGAAGACCGCATGGAATACCTGAAGGAACTCGGATGGGACGAGCCGGGCCTCAATCGTCTGATTCGCGCCGCCTACGACCTGCTCGGCCTGCAGACCTATTTTACTGCGGGGGTCAAGGAGGTGCGCGCCTGGACGATCCACAAGAGCGACACTGCCCCACAGGCGGCGGGCGTGATCCACACCGATTTCGAGCGCGGCTTCATTCGGGCGCAGACCATCGCGTTCGACGATTTCATCGCCTGCAAGGGTGAGCAGGGTGCGAAGGAGGCCGGGAAGATGCGTGCGGAAGGCAAGGAATATGTCGTCAAGGATGGCGATGTCCTGAATTTCCTGTTCAATGTGTGATCTGGACGGTCTTTTGCTTGTAGTGATGTTTGACAGCGTCTTGGGAAGACCCCTATAATCTCGCGCTTCGTTTAGGTGGGGTTCCCGAGCGGCCAAAGGGATCAGACTGTAAATCTGACGGCTCTGCCTTCGAAGGTTCGAATCCTTCCCCCACCACCAGATTTATAGCAAGTACAAGTATGAGCAGGGCGTAGCGGGTGTAGCTCAATGGTAGAGCAGAAGTTTTCCAAACTTATGACGAGGGTTCGATTCCCTTCTCCCGCTCCAGTTTGGAGTGTTTTTTGTTTTGGCGATAGTTTCGTCAAAACCTAGCGCCCGCGTAGCTCAGAGGTAGAGCACTCCCTTGGTAAGGGAGAGGTCGACAGTTCGATTCTGTCCGCGGGCACCAGATAAGGGTGGCCGTTTGATTAATAACGGTTGGCCAGTTTGATTTTGCAAAGCGGTTGTCGGGTTGTCGTTTAGTAATGAATCGCATCATTCGTGTGGAAAAATGAGGGGTACTTGAAATGGCTAAGGAAAAATTCGAGCGGACCAAGCCGCACGTAAACGTTGGCACCATTGGACACGTTGACCACGGCAAGACCACTTTGACCG
>CAJDWX010000053.1_pt1 | contig 11651 bp, 11 predicted proteins | sample 7391741 | NCBI WGS metagenome assembly CAJDWX01 (sample SAMEA7055741, study PRJEB34461) | soil metagenome | biome: terrestrial ecosystem; feature: Peninsula; material: soil | place: Antarctica | collected 2016
TGAATAAGCGCTTCCAGCCCTGCGGGCTACCGCCGGCGATGCCGAAGGCCGCCATTCTCTCGGGCAGCGGTTGCGGGTGCAGGCTGCCCAAACGCTCCAGCGCGGCGATCATTGCACCACGCCCGGCCAGACTGGCGCCACCGCGGTCGGCACGGAATTCCCGCTGGCGCGAGAACCACATGACGATGGTCGACGCGAGGATGCCCAGCACCAGTTCGGCCACGATCATGGTGACGAAAAATGCCGGGCCGCGACCTTCCTCGTTCTTGAACACGACGCGATCGACGGTGTGGCCGATCACGCGCGACAGGAACATCACGAAGGTGTTCACCACGCCCTGGATCAGCGCCAGCGTCACCATGTCGCCGTTGGCCACGTGCGCAATCTCGTGCCCCAGCACCGCCTCGGCCTCTTCGCGCGTCATCTGCTGCAGCAGGCCCGAGGACACGGCAACCAGTGAGCTGTTCCGGGTCATGCCGGTGGCGAAGGCGTTGACGTCGGGCGCGTCGTAGATGCCGACTTCCGGCATCTTGATTCCGGCGTCCGCGGAATATTTGCGGATCGTCTCCATGAGCCAGAGCTCGGTCGAGTTCGATGGCGTTTCGATCACCCGCACGCCCATCGATTTCTTCGCCATCCACTTGGAGATCGCCAGCGAGATGAACGAACCGCCAAACAGCGAACCCAGGTTCAGCCCGTTCGCAGTGAGATACGGCTCGACACCCAGGATGCGCATGGTGAACGACAGCACCAGCACGATCGCCAGGTTGGTGGCGAGGAACAAGACAATACGTTTCATGATGGTTTCCTTTAATCCCCAACCGGTCGGACCGGGGCTATTACACGACTCACGCGCGGAGAATACAGAAGGGTGAAGAACAATAAAATTCGATTTTTATAGTGCTATCGTTCGTTTTTATCGAATTATTATGATGTCATGCTCAACTACAAGCACCTCTACTACTTCCGTGCCGTCGCCAAGGCGGGCGCGCTCAACCGAGCCGCCGAAAAGCTGCATCTGACACCGCAGACGCTGTCCGGACAGATCAGCGCCTTCGAGGCGCGTCTGGGCGTGGCGCTGTTCCGACGCAGCGGGCGGCGACTGGAGCTGACCGATGCCGGGCGTACCGCGCTGATCTACGCTGATGACATTTTCCAGGTCGGCGCCGAACTGGAGGATGCCCTGCAAAACCGTCTGACACCGCGCGCCCATCCGTTCCGGGTGGGCATCGCCGACGTCGTTCCCAAGACGATCGCCTACCAGCTGCTGGCGCCTGCGCTGGCGCTGGCCGAACCGGTCAAACTGGTATGCCGCGAAGACCGGCTGGAACAACTCGCCGCCGAGCTGTCGATCCACCGGCTCGATATGGTGCTGGCCGACCGCCCTCTTCCCACCACAATGGACATCAAGGGCTACAGCCACCCGCTGGGCGAATGCGGCATTGCCTTCGTGGCCGCACCAAGCCTGAGCCACGCATCGGAACAGCCGTTCCCCGCCAACCTGCGCGATACGCCACTCCTGATCCCGGGCGAAGACAGCGCGCTGCGCGTGCCGCTGTTGCGCTGGCTAGAGCGCAACGACATCCAGCCGGTCATCGTCGGCGAATTCGACGATAGCGCCCTGATGAGCGCCTTCGGCCAGGCTGGCGCCGGGGCATTCCCGGTTCCGCTCACGACAGTCCAGGACGTGATGCGGCAATACGACGTGATCGAGTTGGGACGGACACAGGAGATACGCGAACGTTTTTTTGCCATTTCGGTAGAGCGGCGATTGAGCCATCCCGCCGTACTGGCGGTCAGCGAAGCGGCACGCCAGCGATTCCAGCCGCAGGACGACTAAACTGGCACGCCCGCCAGCCAGTTCACCGCTTCCGCAGGGGTCATGATCCGAAAGCGCGGTGCGCAGCGGCGACGCAGCCTGAGCACCGCGCGATCCTTGCTCACCAGCCCCTGCGCGCGGGTCGCCGCGGCCAGTTCGATGAACTTCTGGTCGTCGGGATCGCGGCAACGCGGCAGTCCAACGGCAGCAGTTGCCGGTTCGAGCAAGGCCAGAGCTTGATAGCGCGCGACCAGTGTCGTCTGGTGCATCGAATCCAGGGCAAACGCCGGATAGGCCAGCACGCGCCGCCATTCGTCGAGCGTGGTGCCCGTCACCACGCAGCGCAGGCGTCCCGCATCCAGCGCGTGCAGCAACGGCCGGGCTATCGCGTCGTCGAAGTGCAACAGGTCGAGCACCACGTTGGTGTCGAATACAAGACGCGCTTCACTCAAGATCGGTGTGCTCGGCGATGAATTCGCGCACCCATTGCTCGGGATGGGCGCTGGAGAAACGCCCGACGATCTCACCCTTGACGAACAGCAATACGGTGGGAAAGCCACGCAAGGCGTAGTGCCCGGCCAGCTTCATGTTGGCGCCTTCGTCGACCTCGACCTTGGCCATGTGGATCTTGCCGGCGTGATGCGCAATGACGCGTTCGAGTACCGGCGTCAGTGCCCGGCAAGGCGGACACCAGTCGGCCCAGAAATCGACCAGGATGGGCAGCGTATGCGAAGCCTGGATCACGTCGCGCTCGAAGTGCTCCAGGTGGGTATCGAAAATCAGGCCTGGCGTGTGGGTAGAAGAGAGGGCGTTCATGGTCATGGCGGTTTGAAATATTCACCCTCTATTTTGCCTCAAGGGCGCACATTTCCCCGCAAGCACGCGACATGTCCCTCACGCAGACAGGGCCTTAGGCAAAAAAAAATGCTTAACCAACCGGGGGCAGGACTGCTACCGTTACGTTATGGAAGAACGTTTCTATCGTGAACAGGAAATCGAGCGGGTACCGGCCTTCGTTCCCGCCGCCACCTACAATCTGGCGCACACGCTGCTGGCACGCGCCGGGAAATGCCTGTTCGTGCCGATTCGCAACCTGCAGTACATGGCGGTGCTGGATGCGGAGGAGTTTATTTTCGTCGACAGCCTGAACAAGGCCTGGGTTGAACTGGCCTGGCAGCATTTCCGTCCCCAGGCGCGCGCAGCGCTGGACGAACGCGTGCCATTCGAGGTGGTGTACTACCTTCCCGAGGCGGCGGAAACCATGAAGCGTCTGCCGGGAGAATTTCATCAGGCCCTGCTGTTGCTCGCCGAACGCCAGAAGCCGGATGGACCGGCCACCGTCATCGCGCTGCAGCCCGGATCCCGCACCCCCCCCGACGACGACACAGCCGCCTGATCCAGCGCCGGGCGTGCACGTCTGCGTCAATCCTTGATCTTCGAAATTCCCAGCGCCTTCAGCGTGAGCTGTTCATAGAAGGGTCCGGCATTTCCTTTCCTCATCTTGCGCAGGAAATACTTCTCGAAGGCGATCTTGGCCAGGTGCACCCATTTGCCCTCGGAGAACCAGTTGACGTTACGCGGCGGAATCTGTGGCAAGGCCACGAATGCAATGCCGGTATCACCGAAGTCGGCCAGGCAGACCGCGTTCCAGGTTGCCTTCTCGGTCGGTTCCCTGCCGTCCATCAGCGCACGGATGTTGTGCGCGGTGGCGGTCACCATGGATTCGATCATGTAGCCGGTCTTGGGCACGCCCACCGGCACCGGGGTGGCTTCGACCGGGGGAATGGCGACGCATACGCCAACCGAGAAGACGTTCTTGAAGGTGGGGTTGCGCTGATAGGGGTCGATGATGATGAAGCCGCGCGGGTTGACCAACCCTTCGATGCCGAGAACGGCGTCCACGCCCTTGAAGGCGGGCAGCATCATGGAGTACTTGAACGGCAGTTCGTGCTGTTTCTTCTCGCTGCCGTCTTCGTTGACTTCGGTGACGAACATCTTGCCGGCCTCGACCTTGGTGACCTTGGCATTACAGATCCATTTGACGTGCTTGTCGCGTAAGGCCGATTCGATCATGCCCTTGGAGTCGCCAACGCCACCGAGGCCGAGGTGGCCGATGTAGGGTTCGGCGGTGACGTAGGTGATGGGCACCTTGTCGCGCAGTTTGCGACGACGCAGATCGGTCTCCATGATCATGGCGAATTCGTAGGCGGGGCCGTAGCACGACGCACCCTGGACGGCACCGACGACGATGGGGCCGGGATCCTTGACGAATTCCTGCCAGTTGGCGTTGGCGGTGACGGCGTGGTCGACGTTGCAGACGGACTGAGTGTAGCCGTTCGGGCCGAGGCCTTCGATTTCGTCGAAGGCCAGTTTGGGGCCGGTGGCGATGACGAGGTAGTCATAATCGATGCTGCGGCCGTCTTCGAGTTCGATGCGGTTCTCAGCAGGATGGACGCGTTTGGCGGCGACGGGGATGAAGTCGATCTTCTTTTTGCTGAGGATGGGTTCGATCGGCACTTCGATGTCGGCGCGGGTACGCCAGTTGACGCCCACCCAGGGATTGGAGGGAACGAAGTGGAAGTTGGGGGTGTTGGAGATGACGGTGATGCGGTCTTCGGCGCGCGCATTCTCCTGCATTTCGAACGCCATTGGCATCCCGCCTATCCCTGCGCCTAAAATCACGATGTGGGCCATATCAATCTCCTGATGGTTGCGGATGAACAGCTAACCTCTCTTTTATACGTCAACTGCGCAGGTTCGCAACCGTAATCGGTTCATCGCTCAAGTAAGCCGCCTCGCGCGGGCCGGCAACAACGTGGCTTGTATGGTTTTTCCACAACCGATATCCGGATGGCCAAACAACATCAACGCGCAGCCCAGAAAATCTGGCCCAGCCTGTTGACGAAGGACGAATGACCAGCATTGTCGCGCCTCTCGGGACATACGCGCTCGAGTAAACGATCGCCCAATACCGGTTGCAAAATGCCAAAACTGCTGTGTCCTCCCCACCTAATGCTTTAAAATGCGCCCACCATGCAAAAAACACCCGCCAAACTCTCGTACGTCTGTCCTCTCTGGGTTTACAGGATGCTTCCCTTCCTGCGCTGGTGGCCATCGGTCAACGGCAAAACAACCCGCGACGATGCGATGGCGGGGCTTACCGGCGCACTGATCGTGTTGCCCCAGGGCGTGGCCTTCGCCACCATTGCCGGCATGCCGCCCGAATACGGCCTTTACGCAGCGATGATGCCGGCTATCATCGCTGCGCTGTTCGGCTCGTCGTGGCACCTCGTGTCCGGGCCCACCACCGCCATCTCGATTGCCGTGTTTGCGTCGGTCAGCACGTTTGCTCCTCCCGGCTCACCTGAATTCATCAGCCTGGTGCTGACCCTGACCTTTTTGACGGGGGTATTCGAGCTCATCCTGGGCCTGGCGCGCATGGGCGTACTCGTCAACTTCATTTCGCATACGGTCGTGATCGGCTTTACCGCCGGCGCCGCGCTGCTCATCGCAGGCAGCCAGATCAAGAACTTCTTCGGGCTGGACATCCCGCGCGGCACGCCGTTTTTCAAGGTCCTGTCCCTGTTCGCCCAGCATATCCCGGACATCAACCCATACGTCACGTCGGTAGCCGTCATCACGCTTGCCTCGGGTATTCTGGTCAAGCGGTTCATACCCCGGTTCCCCTACATGATCGCCGCCATGCTGATCGGCAGCTTTGCGGCACTGCTCCTGAACGCCTATTACGGCGTGGAGCTCACCCACATCAAAACGGTCGGCGCCTTGCCAGCCGGCCTGCCGCCGCTATCGTCGCCGGACTTCTCCTTTGACGCGCTGCACCAGATGCTGTTCCCGTCCCTGATCATCACCATGCTGGCCCTGACGGAAGCGGTCTCCATTTCGCGCGCCGTCGCCACGAAATCCGGCCAGCGCATCGACGGCAACCAGGAGTTCGTCGGCCAGGGTCTGTCCAACGTAATCGGCAGCTTCTTCTCGAGCTACGCATCCAGCGGATCATTCAACCGCAGTGGCGTCAACTACGCGGCAGGCGCACGGACCCCACTGGCCGCCGTGTATGCCTCGGTGTTTCTGCTGATCATCCTCTTGCTGGTCGCGCCGCTGGCCGCCTACCTGCCCGATGCAGCCATGGCCGGCATCCTGTTTTTGGTGGCGTGGACCCTGATCGACTTCCATCACATCAACCTGTTGCCCAAGGTCAGCCGACAGGAGACTGTCGTCCTGTGGGTGACGCTCCTCGGCACGCTGGTCGATCTGGAAAAGGGCATCTTCTTCGGCATCGCCCTGTCGCTGGTGTTCTACCTGTATCGCACCTCGCGTCCCACGCTTGAAGCCGTATTACCCGACCCGGACCCGACAAGCTATCACTACACGCCTGTCGACGGTCGGCCGGAATGCCCGCAGCTGAAAATGCTGCGCATCAACGGCTCGATATTCTTTGGTGCCGTCGCGCACCTGCAACAGCAGCTACAGGAAATCGAGGAAGCGGAGCCCGAACGCAAACATTTGCTAATCATGGCCAGTGGCATCAATTTTATCGATCTGGCTGGAGCTGAATTCCTCGCCGAGACGGCGCGTCATCGGCGAAAAATAGGTGGATCCCTGTCTTTCTACCGCATGAAGGACAGCTTGATTAACACCCTGAAGCGCGGTCATTTCATGAAGGATATCGGTGAAGAAAACCTGTTCTCCGCCAAAACCCATCCGATCGAGCTCATTTACGCGAAACTCGACAACGAGATTTGTCGAAATTGCCCCGTACGCGCCTTCAACACCTGTCACCCACGCCTGCCTAATGGAGAACCCCGTCAATCATGATTCGCAGAAACCCCTCCGGCGATTTACCCGTTGTGCATGACACCGCATTCGTCGACCCCACCGCCATTCTGTGCGGCAAGGTCATCGTGGAAGAAAACGTGTTCATCGGGCCTTATGCAGTGATTCGCGCCGACGAAGTGGACGAGAACGGCGAGATGGAAGCGATTGTCATCGGCGCCGATTCCAACATTCAGGACGGCGTGGTCATCCACTGCAAGGCGGGGGGCGGCGTGAACATCGGACGTGGCACTTCGATTGCGCACCGCTCTATCGTGCACGGCCCCTGTACCGTAGGCGACCACGTATTCGTCGGTTTCAACACCGTGCTGTTCAACTGCGTGGTCGGTAGCCATTCGGTGATCCGCCACAACTCCGTGGTCGAAGGCTGCGAGGTTCCGCACAGCTTCTACATCCCCTCCACCGCCAACATTCACTGCGACGCCGACCTGGCGACGATCGAACGCGTGTCGGCCGATGTGGCCGACTTTTCCGAAAGCGTGACACAGGCCAACCACGAGCTGATCAAGGGCTACAAGCGCATCCGCAACGAGTTCTGACCGGATCCGGTCAGAGTCAGAGGGAAATGCCCTCAGGACATCATTTCTCGCTGCGCGGTGCCGCCGCGGTCAGCCACTTGGGCAATTCCCGTTCGCCCGCATTCTCGATGATGTATTGACGGATCAACCGCCGCACGACCTGTGACGGCGTCAAATCGCGCTGCGCGCAAATTTCCTCGAACAACTTCTTTTTTCTGGGGTCAATCAGAGCGGTGAGTCGGGCAGTACGGTTTTCCATGGCAACAGGACAATGCTTGTTATGTTAATCACATTAACATTGTAGTTGATTTGGTTTGTCAATAGAATCAAATCTGGCTTGATTACGCGTGCATCTTTAATGTCGTATTTGGTATCCCTCGACGCTCATGTCCTCGATTTGGCCTGGGCCGGGGTGCTTTTTTGGCTGGCGTTGGGTTTTTCAGCGCTGCTGCTGCAACGCCGGCATGATTTGCTCATCCGCCTGATCTTCCCGCTTGGCGCTCTGGGTGCATTATTCATCGCCGGAATCGGCATCGCCGGACTGTGGCTGCCCGCCTCGTCCATGGTGCTACCCATCGGCCTACCCGATCTGCCGTTCCATCTGCGACTCGACGCCCTGTCTTCCTTTTTCATGGTGCTGCTGGGGGGTGCCTCGTTCGGCATCACCGTGCATGCCGCCGGCTATTTCAGGAACATGGCCGCGGGTCCGCTCGCGCTGCTTGCCCTTTGGTATCACCTGTTCCTGGCGGGCATGGTCGCGGTGATGCTGGCCGACGATGCCTACGCGTTCATGGTGGCCTGGGAGGTCATGGCGCTGTCATCCTATTTTCTCGTCACCACCGACCACAAGATCCCCGAGATCCGCCGTGCCGGATTTCTCTATCTGCTGATCGCGCACATCGGCGCGTTGGCCCTGCTGCTCACCTTCGGCGTGCTGCAGGGCGGACATGGCGCCTACACCTTTGACGCCATGCGCCTGGCAGAGCGGACGCCGTTCTGGTCCTCGACGGCATTCCTGCTGGCACTGTTTGGCTTCGGTGCCAAGGCGGGTCTGGTGCCGCTACACGTGTGGCTGCCGGAAGCCCATCCCGCCGCACCTTCGCCGGTGTCGGCGCTGATGTCGGGCGTGATGCTGAAGACCGCCATCTACGGCCTGCTGCGCATAAGCTTCGACCTGCTCAACGTGCAGCTCGGCTGGTGGGGCACGCTCGCGCTGACGCTGGGCCTGATTACCGCGCTGTACGGCGTGATCTTCGCCGCCGTGCAGTCGGACATGAAACGTCTCCTGGCCTGGTCTTCGATCGAAAACATCGGTCTGATCGTGGCCGCCTTCGGCCTGACGCTGATCTTTCATACCGACGGCAAGGGCGCGCTGGCGGCGTTGACGCTGACTGCCCTGCTGTACCACTCCCTCAACCATGCTTTCTTCAAGAGCCTGCTGTTCGTGGGAACGGGCTCCGTGTTGCATGCCACCGGCGAGCGACGCATGGGGCACCTGGGCGGGCTGATGCGCGCCATGCCATGGACCGCCTGGCTCACCCTGATCGGCGCGCTGGCCATCGCGGGTCTGCCGCCGCTCAACGGCTTCGTCTCGGAATGGCTGCTGCTGCAGGCTTTCCTGCTGACGCCAGGGCTGACCGAGCCCTATCTCAACATGGTGATCCCGGTGGCGGCGGCTACCGTGGCGCTCGCCGCCGCGCTCGCCGCCTATGTGATGGTCAAGTTTTATGGCGTCATCTTCCTCGGGCAACCGCGTGACCCGGCATTACTGCAGGCTTACGAGTCGAGCTGGCCGGAACGCCTGGGCATGCTGTGGCTGGCTGGTGGCTGCATCCTGCTGGGTCTGCTCCCCACGCTGGTCATCCAGTGGCTGGAACCGGTGGTGCTGATGCTGACCGGACAACGCCTGCCCGGCATCAGCAACTGGCTGTTGCTGACGCCGGTTTCGGCGGAGCGGGCGAGTTATGCGCCGCTGATTTTCCTGGCAGGGGTTGCCACAGTGGTAGCACTCACCTTCCTGTGGGTACGCCGCGTCTACCACGGCCGGGTACGCCGCAGCGAACCGTGGAATTGCGGCTATCCGGAACGCAACGCGCGCATGCAGGACAGTGCCGAAGGCTTCGGCCAGCCCATCCGGCAGATTTTCACGGTGTTCATGCGGGTGGAACGTGAAACCCCCGATCCCTTCGACCGTCATCCGCACTACCGCGGCGACAGCCGCGACAAGCTCTGGCTTCTGATATATCGGCCCATCGCCGACCTGACGGCATGGCTGGCGAGGCAGGCGGGACGCCTGCAACATGGCCGCATCCAGTGGTACCTGGTGTACAGCTTCGTCACCCTGATTTTCCTTTTGGTGTTCGCACGATGAGCACCGGCATCCTCCTGCAAATCGCCCAGACCCTGCTGGCCATCCTGCTGGCGCCACTGCTGATGGGCTGGGTCAATCAGTGTCGTGCCTGGCTACAGGGACGTCGTGCCCCGCCCATCACCCAGCCCTATCGCGTCCTGCGCAAGCTGTTCCACAAGGACGCGGTACTCGCGCACAATGCGTCGCCGCTGTTCCGTTTCGCGCCCTACATGATCTTTGCCTGCATGGCACTGGCGGCCGGTATCGTGCCGACGATCGCCAACGATCTGCCCTTCTCGCCGGCAGCGGACGTCATTGCCCTGGTCGGCATCTTCGCACTGGCGCGGGTGTTCCTGGCACTCGCCGCCATGGACATCGGCACCGCGTTCGGCACGCTCGGCGCCAGGCGGGAAATGCTGGTGTCCTTCCTCGCCGAGCCGGCGCTGCTCATGGTGTTCTTCACCGCCAGCCTGATTTCCCAGTCCACCGAACTTCCCGTCATTGTCGCGACGCTGGCGCACAAGACCTTCTCCCTCCACCCCAGCCTGGTATTCGCGGCCGTGGCATTCTGGATGATCTCGGTGGCGGAAAACGCGCGAATCCCGGTGGACAATCCCACCACCCATCTGGAATTGACGATGATCCACGAGGCCATGATCCTGGAATATTCCGCCCGGCACCTGGCCCTGATCGAGTGGGCAGTGGCGTTGAAACTGTTCACTTATTCCGCTCTGGGCATTGCGCTGTTCGTCCCTTGGGGCATCGCCCCCCAGGGCAATGTCGCGGCCCTGCCATGGGCGCTGGCGGCCATGGTGGCCAAACTTGCCGCCGGTGGCGCCATGCTGTCATTGATTGAAGCTCTCTCTGCCAAGGCACGCCTGTTCCGTGTCCCGGAATTTCTCGGTACCGCCTTCCTGTTGGCGGTGTTGGGCATGCTGATCCATTTCCTGCTGGAGGCATAAGATGGAATCACACCTGATCCGAATGTCGAACGTCGAGCCGGGGATACCCTGATGGCGCTGCCCTATCACCTGCAGATCGTCAACCTGCTCGCGGCCCTGTTGCTGCTGATCTCGTTCGCCATGCTGTCGCAGCGTCGCGTCGTCGGCCTGGTGACGCTGTTCGCCTGGCAGGGTGCCGCCCTGGCGCTGTCCACGGCCATCGTCGCCTGGTCCACCGGCCAGCACCATCTGTATTACTCGGCGGCCCTGACGCTGGGAATCAAGGTCATCGCCATGCCCTGGTACTTTTACCGTCTGATAAGGAAGCTGGACGTGAAACGAGTCGTGGAGCCGATGATCAACATCCCGACCACCATGCTGATCGGCATCGTGCTGGTAATCTTCTCATTCAACCTGGCGCTGCCCATCTCCGAAATGTCCGGCACGGTGACGCGCTCGACCCTGGGCATCGCCATAGCCTGCGTGCTGCTCGCCTTCCTCATGATGATCACGCGCAGCAAGGCCATCCCGCAGGTGATCGGCTTTCTGTCCATAGAGAACGGCCTGTTCTTCGCCGCCACCAGCGCGAGCTATGGCATGCCGCTGGTCGTGGAACTGGGCGTCGCCCTGGATGTGCTGGTGGCGGTTTTCATACTGGGGATCTTCATTTTCCAGATTCGTGAGACGTTCGATTCGCTGGATCTGAAACACATGGAAAAACTGAAAGACCGCTGAGATGGAAATTTACTGGCTACTCGGCATTCCATTAACCGGCGGAATTTTTCTGGGGTTATGGGGTTGCCGCAAACACGCACCGGAGATCAATGCGGCATTCAGCTTTCTGACGCTGCTGGCGGCCGCTTTGCTCACTTACCAAATCATCGATCAGGGGCCGATGATCGTGGGTGCAGGCTGGTTCTTCATCGATTCATTCAACGTGTTTCTGGTCGCGCTGACCGCGTTTGTCGCCTTCACTACCGCGCTGTTCTCGCGCCCCTACATGCGCATCGAACAGGAACATGGCCGGCTCAACGCCACGCGCCTGCGCCTGTATCACAGCAGCTACCAGATTTTCATCGGTGCCATGCTGCTGGCGCTGACCACCAACAACATGGGCATCCTGTGGGTGGCGATGGAGGCCGCGACGCTCGCGACCGTTCTGCTGGTTT
>CAJDWX010000098.1_pt1 | contig 11329 bp, 9 predicted proteins | sample 7391741 | NCBI WGS metagenome assembly CAJDWX01 (sample SAMEA7055741, study PRJEB34461) | soil metagenome | biome: terrestrial ecosystem; feature: Peninsula; material: soil | place: Antarctica | collected 2016
GCGCACATGCGCCGAGCTACCATTGGCACCTGGAAATCTGCCCGCGCACGTCCATTCCCACCGGGTTCGAGCTCGGCTCGGGACTGTTCGTCAACATGATCAATCCCGAGCAGGCGGCCGAGCGTCTGCGCGCGGTGGCGTTGCAGGAAATGCTGTAGGATTTGTGACAATTGGTTAACGAGCCCAATGGCTATCCATGCTACCAGCCAACGAATTCGAGGCACACACGCTAACCGCTAGCCAGGGCAGTTTGCATGTCGAGCGCCTGAACGCGCTGTGGAAACTGTCCGTGCAGGCGGGGCTTTCGGATCCCGAGCGCATCCGCGCCATGCTGGACATGGCGGCCAGTGTCCTCGACATGGACCTGGTCGTACTCGGCGAATTTGGAGAGCATTACACCGCGCGCTATGTCAGTGATCGTCTGGGCGTATTTCCGGAAGGTACAGTGCTTCCGGTTGAGGCTGCGCTCTGCCATGTCGTCCATCTAAGCCAGACGGCATACCATATCGAGGACCTTTCCGCGCACCCCTCTTATGCGCAGGATGCCCTGGTAACGGAGCTCGGGATGCGCACCTATTCCGGCCTCCCGGTCTCGGTTGGCGACGAGGCCCGCTGGGTGCTGGCTTTCCTGCGTAGACGCAGCGAATCGCCGCCCGACGCGGTAGACATTGCCTATATGGACCTCATCGCCGACTGGCTCGGCAATGCCCTGTACCAGTCCGCACAAAAAGACCTGCTGCAGCGCATTGCCCTGACCGACCCGTTGACCGGATTAGCCAACAGACGCGCCGCCGAGGAGCGCCTGCAGAAGGAAAAGATGCGTGTGCCTGGTGATGGCCAGGGCTTCGCACTCGCCCTGGTTGACCTTGACCATTTCAAGATGGTGAATGATCGCTATGGCCATGCGGTGGGCGACGAAGTGCTCAAGATAATGGCACGCCGTTTCGAAGCTGGCTTGCGCGAGAACGACTGGGTTGCGCGCTGGGGAGGCGAGGAATTCCTGTTTGTTCTGCATGACAGCTCGACCCAGAACGCAATAGCGACCTTGGAGCGGCTGGCCAATATGACGCGTTCGACCCCGGTTCAGACGGCTGTGGGGTCCATTGCACTGAGTTTTTCGGCGGGTGTGGCAGCCTTCGATCAGAACGACGGCGAGATTCTGCCGATGCTGGAAGAGATCGATATGGCCCTGTATCGGGCCAAGGCGGAGGGGCGCGACCAGGTCCAGGTTGCCGCCGTGCGAACATCTTTCCCATGGAACGGGGCACTGTTACGGCAGACGCTGGCGGAAAAGCGGGTGAGGTATGCCTCACAGGCCATCGTCGATCTGCAGAGCGGCGCAACAGTCGCAGACGAGTCGCTGGCGCGCATCGAGACCGCGACAGGTGAAATCGTCGAGGCCAACGATTTCGTGGATATGGCTGAAGGTCTGGGTTTAATCGCTGAAGTTGATCGGCAGATGATCCGCAATGTCATGCAGCACTGTGCTGTGAGCATAAACGAAGGCGGGCCGGCCGATTTTGCCCATTTCGTGAACATCTCGCCGCAGTTTCTGGCACGCCGTGATCTGGTCGAGGAGATGCTCGAGAATGCCATGAACTATTGCCAGAGCTGCAGCCCGATGCTGGGGCCGGTCAAACCCATCGTACTGGAACTGACCGAGCGCCAGCGCATCGTCAGCCTGGAAAAATTGCGTGCCGACCTGCAGCCATTCATCGATTTCGGTTTTCGTCTGGCGCTGGACGATTTCGGCAGCGGGTATTCCTCCTATCTATACCTGGCGCACTTGCCGGTCAGTTTTCTGAAAATAGAAGGCTGGCTGGTGTCGCACATGCGCCAGGATCGCAAAGTGGCTGGCATCGTCGAGAGCCTGGCGAATTTTGCGCGCAAGGAGGAGATGCTTACCGTGGCCGAGCACGTCGAAGACGCCGAAACTGCACGCATGCTGGCTGATATGGGTATTGATTATGGGCAGGGCTGGCATTTTGGACACCCGCAACTGGCGTGAGGGTCTAGAATCAAACTTTCCAACCTACTCGTACAGGGGCATCGCATACAAGCTGCGCCTCCCATGCCCGACCCAGAACACCTGCCAGTGAAACTATTCACGAATCACTCTGCTTCATTGATAATCGCCGCCCGTTGGGGCACGTATCAAGGGGCGCCTTTTGTTTGAGCGGCATGTCGGTGGCGAGCGAGTCATCCTGGTGGCGCTCGATTTCGGCGATCTGGACTTTACCGAAAGCGTGGCCGAGCTGCGACTGCTGGCGGCCGGTGCCGGGCTCGAGATCCTGGGTGAGGTGCAGGGCAGGCGCAGCCGCCCCGATGCCGCATTGTTCGTCGGCGGGGGCAAGGCCGACGAGATCGCTGCGCTGGTCGCCGCTACCGAAGCCGACGTCGTCATCTTCAACCATGAACTGTCGCCGGCGCAGGAACGCAACCTGGAACGCCGTGTGCACTGCAGGGTGGTCGATCGTGTCACCCTGATTCTGGATATCTTCGCGCGCCGCGCGCGCAGCGCCGAGGGCAAGCTGCAGGTCGAACTGGCGCAATTGCAGCATCTATCGACCCGTCTGGTGCGCGGCTGGACCCACCTCGAACGCCAGCGTGGCGGGGTGGGCATGCGCGGCCCGGGTGAGAAACAGCTGGAAACCGACCGCCGGCTGATCGGGATACGGGTCAAGGCACTGCGCGACCGGCTTGCCAAACTGGGCAAGCAACGCCGCACCCAGCGGCGCTCCCGCGCGCGCCAGCACGTGCTGTCGGTGGCTTTGGTCGGCTATACTAACGCCGGAAAATCCACCCTGTTCAACGCGCTAACGCGCGCCGGCGCCTACGCGGCCGACCAGCTGTTCGCTACGCTGGACACCACCACGCGCAAGATATATCTGCCGCGCCTGGTTGAATCGACCGGCGGTGAACCGGCGAGCGGCGAAGTCGTGCTCTCGGATACCGTCGGCTTCATCACCCGCCTGCCGCACGACCTGGTGGCCGCGTTCCGCGCCACGCTGGAGGCCACGGCCGAAGCCGACTTGCTACTGCATGTGATCGATTCGGCCAGTCCCGGACGCGAACGCCAGATCGAGGCGGTCGACCAGGTGTTGGCGGAAATCGGGGCAGATACCGTGCCGCAGCTCCGGATCTACAACAAGCTTGATATGACGGGCATTGCGCCGGGAGTGGGCCGCGATGAGTATGGTAAACTGCAGAGTGTTTATGTATCCGCGCTATCCGGCGCGGGGCTTGACCTTTTACGCGATGCTCTGACAGAAATCCTGGCCGCTGGATACGCTCGAAATGAAACCGGCGCATCCGGCGAAGACATCTCCCAACCCACCGCTCTCTCTGCATAATTTAACTATATGGCCTGGAACGACCCGCAATGGGGAAACAACGGTAACCGCAACAAAAACAGCGGACCGCCCGACCTGGACGAGATCTGGCGACGTCTCAACCAACGTCTCAATGGCCTGTTCGGCAACCGGAATACGGAGGGCGGCGGCGATGGTGGTGGTGGCGGCGGGTTTTCGCCGGGCAGCGTAGGCGGCGGCAATCTGCTGGGCCTGCTGATTGGCGCGCTGTTTCTGGTTTGGGTGGCGAGTGGCTTTTATATTGTCGATGCCGGCCAGCGCGGCGTGGTGTTGCGCTTTGGAAAATTTGTCGAGACAACCGAACCGGGGCCGCGGTGGCATTTGCCGTGGCCGATCGAGTCGCGTGAAATGGTCAACATCGACCAGGTACGCACCATTGAAATCGGCTACCGCAATGACGTCAAGAGCAAGATATTGCGCGAATCGCTGATGCTGACGGACGACGAGAACATTATCGACCTGCAGTTCGCGGTGCAGTACATCCTGAAAGACCCCGAGGAATTCCTGTTCGTCAATCGAGCACCTGAGGATACGGTGTTGGAGGTGGCTGAAACCGCGATGCGTGAGATCGTCGGCAAGAACAAGATGGATTTTGTGCTGTACGAAGGACGCGCCGAAATCGCCACACGTGCGAAGGTGTTGATGCAGCAGATTCTCGATAGCTACAAGACCGGAATCAGTATCAGCCAAGTGACCTTGCAGAACATCCAGCCGCCCGAACAGGTACAGGCCGCGTTCGACGACGCAGTCAAGGCGAGTCAGGATCGCGAGCGCCTGAAGAACGAGGCAGAAGCCTATTCCAATGACGTGGTGCCGCGCGCAAGCGGTCTGGCTTCGCGTCTGAAGGAAGAGTCCGACGGCTACAAGCAGGCGGTGATTGCCAACGCCGAGGGCGAAGCCAGCCGCTTTTCACAGATCGTGACCGAATATCAGAAGGCACCGCAAGTTACGCGTGAGCGTATGTACCTCGACACCATGCAGACCGTGATGAACAACACCAGCAAAGTGCTGATTGACCAGAAAGGCGGCAACAACCTCCTGTATCTGCCACTCGATAAATTGCAGCAGATCGCCAACCAGTCCGGCAGCAGTACGACGGATACGTCGTCGCAAGCCCCGGTTGAGACGACGACGCCTCTTCCTGTGGATCCGCGCTCACGCGATGCCTTGCGTAGCCGTGATCGGGAGGATCGGCCATGAACAAGCATATCGTCCCTATCCTGATCGGGTTGATCGTGTTGCTCGTGATCCTGAGTGGCAGCACGTTTACCGTCGATCAGCGTCAGAACGCCATCGTGTTTCAGCTGGGTGAAATCGTCTCGGTGAAAAAGAAACCGGGTTTGTATTTCAAGCTGCCACTCGTGCAGAACGTCCGTTATGTCGATACGCGCATTTTGACGCTGGACGCTCCGGAGCCGGAGCGCTTCATTACTTCGGAAAAGAAAAACGTGCTGGTCGATTCGTTCATCAAATGGCGCGTAATCGATCCACGGCAGTTTTATGTCTCGGTCGGCGGTGATGAAAAGCGCGCGCAGATCCGTCTGAACCAGACGGTGAACGACGGCCTGCGGGCCGAATTCGGCAAACGCACGGTCCACGACGTTATCGCGGGGAAGCGTGATCAAATCATGAACCTCATTCGCACCAAGGCAGATCAGGATGCGCGCTCGATCGGCGTGCAGGTGGTCGACGTGCGCATCAAGCGGGTCGACTTGCCGGCAAGCGTGTCGGAAAACGTTTACCGCCGGATGGAAGCCGAGCGCAAGAAGGTCGCTAACGAGCTGCGTTCGACTGGTGCGGCGGAAGCGGAAAAAATCAAGGCCGATGCAGACCGCCAGAAACAGGTGATCGTCGCCAATGCTTACGGCGATGCCCAGCGCGTCAAGGGTGAGGGCGATGCCAAGGCTTCCGTGATCTACGCGGCAGCGTATGACAGGAATCCGGAATTCTATGCGTTCTACCGAAGCATGCAGGCCTATCGCGAAAGCTTCAAGAACAAGAGCGACGTGATGGTGCTCGATCCCAGTGCGGACTTCTTCAAGTACATGAAGAACCCGCGTGCCGCTGGCGGTAAATGACGGGTCAGAACTGGCTCGCGGCAATCGGTTTGTTGATGGTTGTTGAAGGAATCCTGCCGTTCGTAGCACCGGCTGCATGGCGTGACGGCTTACGCAGGGTGCTGGCGCTCCGGAACGGCCAATTACGATTTATCGGCGCTGCCTCGATGTTGGGCGGCGTTTTTTTGTTGATGCTATTGAATTGAAATGACTGCCTGGCTATTGCCCGAAAACGTCGAGGATGTGTTGCCGCCACAGGCCTGGCGCATGGAAGACATGCGTCGCGCGCTGCTCGACCTGTTTCGCAGTCGCGGCTATCAACTGGTGATTCCGCCGCTGATGGAATATGTCGACTCGCTGCTGACGGGGGTGGGCGCCGAACTCGATCTCAAGACCTTCAAGCTGGTCGATCGATTGACCGGCCGGCTGATGGGCGTGCGCGCCGACATCACGCCGCAGGTGGCACGTATCGACGCACATCTGCTCGCGGCCAACGCCGTGAACCGCCTGTGCTATGCAGGCAGTGTGTTGCATACCCTGTCCGACGGCTTCCATCGTTCGCGCGAGCCGATCCAGATCGGTGCGGAGTTGTATGGCGAAGCCGGCACGGAAGCGGATCTCGAAATTCTCACGCTGATGCTGCAGGGCCTCAGTGTCTGCGGCGTGAAAACGCTGCAGCTCGACATCGGTCACGTCGGCGTCTACCATGCGCTGGCGCAGGAAGCCGGGCTCTCAGGCGCGGTCGAGCATCAGTTGTTCGGCGCGTTGCAGGCCAAGGATGGCAGCGCCGTCACGAGTTTAACGGCGGGTCTGTCCGCCACGCTACGCGAGGCCTTTGCCGCGTTGCCGCATCTGTACGGTGACCGCAACATACTAGCTGAGGCGCGTGCGCGCCTGCCGCGATTGGCGGCGATTGATGCGGCGCTCGATACCCTGGAGACGCTCGATCGCAACCTCGTCGATGTCGAGGCGGCCTATGATCTGGCCGAGCTGCGCGGCTACGGCTACCACAGCGGCGTCGTGTTTGCCGCCTACACCGACGGACGCAGTCATGCGATCGCGAAGGGCGGGCGCTATGACGAGGTCGGGCGCGTATTCGGCCGGGCACGCCCAGCCACCGGTTTCAGTCTGGATTTGCGCGAGCTGGCCATCGCCAGCTCGGAGTCACAGTAAACAGGGAGATTGCACCATGGCAGCAAAAAACGTCGTCGTCATCGGGACCCAGTGGGGCGATGAAGGCAAGGGCAAAATCGTCGACTGGCTGACCGATCGCGCACAAGGCGTGGTGCGTTTCCAGGGCGGCCACAATGCCGGCCACACGCTGGTCGTGGCGGGCAAGAAAACCGTGCTGCACCTGATCCCGTCGGGCATCCTGCGTGACAACGTCACCTGCTACATCGGTAACGGTGTGGTGCTGTCGCCGACCGCGCTGATCGAGGAAATGGACATGTTGCTGGCCGCCGGCATCGACGTGACGAGCCGCCTCAAGCTCAGCGAAGCCTGTCCGCTCATCATGCCGCATCACGTGGCGCTCGATCGCGCCCGTGAAATCGCCAAGGGCGCCGGCAAGATCGGCACCACCGGACGCGGCATCGGCCCCGCCTATGAAGACAAAGTGGCGCGCCGCGCATTGCGCTTGCAGGACATGTTCCACCGCGAACGCTTCGCTGCCAAGCTGGGTGAAGTGCTCGATCACCACAACTTCATGCTGAAGAACTACTACAAGGCCGACGTGGTCGACTTCAACCAGTCGCTCGACGAGATGATGGCGCTGGCCGAGCGACTCAAGCCGATGGTCGCCGACGTACCGCGCAGCCTCTACGAAGCCAACAAGGCGGGTGAAAATCTGCTGTTCGAAGGCGAACTGCACCGCCGGCGGCGCGTCCACCGGTGCCGGGGTCGGCCCAAACACGCTGCACTACGTGCTCGGCATCACCAAGGCCTACACGACGCGCGTGGGTTCGGGACCATTTCCGACCGAGCTGTTCGACGATGTCGGCCAGTATCTTGGCGAGAAAGGGCATGAGTTCGGCGCCACCACCGGACGTGCCCGCCGCTGCGGCTGGTTCGATGCGGCTGCGCTCAAGCGATCGATTCAGATCAACGGCGTTACCGGCCTGTGTGTGACCAAGCTCGACGTGCTGGATGGACTGGAAACCGTGCGCGTGTGCGTGGGCTACAAAATTGACGGTGAGACCTGCGATATCCTGCCAGTGGGCGCCGAGTCGATCGCCAGTGTCGAACCGATCTACGAAGACCTGCCGGGCTGGAGCGATTCGACCGTGGGCGTGCAGGAATTCGATAAATTGCCGCAGAAGGCGCAGACTTACCTGAAACGGATGGAGGCCTTGTGCGAAGTGCCGGTGGACGTAGTCTCGACTGGCCCGGACCGGGTGGAGACGATCGTTCGTCGCCATCCCTACGAGATTTGATGTCTAGAATAAGCAGTACAAAAGCAGAAAGCCGACACGAGGTCGGCTTTTTGCTTACAACATTTGGTGCCCGGAAGAGGACTCGAACCTCCACACCTTGCGGCACACGGACCTGAACCGTGCGCGTCTACCAATTCCGCCATCCGGGCAGTAAGGCGCGCATTTTAGAGAGCAGAGATTAAATTGTCAACGAAGATGACCCCAAAGAAATCCCCCAGCCGCTCAGGCAAGAGCAAACTCCCGGCAATCCGTCTGGCCGATCCGTTTTACGAGCGTGAAGTCGAGCGTTACGAATCACCCCTGCCGAGCCGCGAATACGTCTTGCAGCTCGTCGCCGAGGCGGGTTGCCCGGTCGACGTCGATGTCTTTTCCGAGCAACTACATATCACCGAGTCCGAGCGCGATCTGTTCCAGCGCCGCATCGGTGCGATGCAGCGGGACGGCCAACTGGTGCTCAACCGCAAGCGTCAGCTGTGCCTGCCGGACAAGCTGGATCTCATCAAGGGTCGTGTCGAAGGCCATCCGGACGGCTTCGGTTTCGTGGTGCCGGAGGAGGGCGGCGACGATCTCTACCTGTCACCCAAGGAAATGCACCGCGTGTTGCACGGCGACAAGATACTGGTACGTGTTGCCGGCTTCGACCGACGTGGCCGGCGCGAGGCCAAGATCGTCGAGGTGCTGGAACACGTCAACAAGGCCATCGTCGGCCGCTATTACCTTGAAGGCGGTGTCGGCTTCCTGATTGCGGAAAATCGCCGCATCAATCAGGACATCCTGGTGCCGGTTGAAAATGCAGGAGACGCCAAATCCGGTCAGGTGGTGACGGTGGAAATTCTCACCCAGCCCGGCGCGCACAACGAGGCGATCGGGCGCGTCAGTGAAATTCTCGGCAGCTTCACCGCTCCGGGCATGGAAATCGAGATCGCCCTGCGCAAGCACGATCTGCCGTATGTGTTCCCGCCCCAGGTGGAGAAGCAGGCAGAGAAGTTGCCGAGCAAGGTGTTGAAAAAGGATCTGGAAGGGCGCGAGGATATCCGCCATCTGTCGCTCGTCACCATTGACGGCGAAACCGCGCGCGACTTCGATGACGCCGTCTACTGTGAACCGCTCGGCCGCAGCGGCTTCCGTCTGATCGTGGCGATCGCCGACGTCAGCCATTACGTCAGGCCGGGGGACGCGCTCGACACCGAAGGTTTTAACCGTGGCAACTCGGTGTATTTCCCGCGCCGCGTCATTCCCATGCTGCCGGAAGAGTTGTCGAACGGCTTGTGCTCGCTCAACCCCGAAGTCGACCGCCTGTCCATGGTGTGCGACATGCGCATCACCAGTACCGGCAACATCAAGGAATACCGCTTCTATCCGGCGGTAATGTATTCGCACGCGCGCCTCACCTACGATCAGGTGTGGGACTGGCTATCCGGTGTGTCGAAGCCGGAGCAAAAGCAGACAGCGCTGATGCCGCATCTGGAGGCGCTCGACAAGCTGTTCCGTACGCTGCTGAAGGCACGCGCCAAGCGCGGCGCGATCGATTTCGGTTCGACCGAGACGCAGATCAATTTCGACGAGCAGGGCAAGATCAAGGAAATCGTGCCGGTGATCCGCAATGACGCCCATCGCATCATCGAGGAATGCATGCTGGCCGCCAACGTCTGCGCGTCCGACTTCCTGCACGCGAACAAGCAGCCGACGCTGTTCCGCGTTCACGAAGGCCCGACCGCGGAAAGGCTCGCCGCGCTGCGTGGCTTCCTCGCCGAATTCGGCCTCGATCTCGGCGGCGGCGACAAACCGCACGCCAAGGAATACGGCGTGTTGCTGGAAAAAATCAAGGACCGCCCCGACCATGGCCTGCTGCAAACCGTGATGCTGCGTTCGCTCAAGCAGGCGGTCTACAGCCCCGAAAACAAGGGGCACTTCGGCCTGGCCTACGAGGCCTACACCCACTTCACGTCGCCGATCCGCCGCTATCCCGATCTGCTGATCCATCGCGGCATCAAGGCGGTGCTTGCCGGCGAGCAACTGCCGGCCAAGGGCCTGGCGGAAATCGGCGTCCACTGCTCGATGACTGAGCGCCGTGCCGACGACGCTACCCGCGACGTTGACGCCTGGTTGAAGACTTACTTCATGCGCGATCGTATCGGCGACGAATACAATGGCACCGTGAGCGCGGTGACCAGCTTCGGCATGTTCGTTGCGATCGACGAAATCTTCATCGAGGGCCTGGTTCATGTGTCCGAACTGGGTCAGGATTATTTCCACTACGACCAGGCCAAGCACATGATGCTCGGCGAGCGGACCGGAAAAAAATATCGTCTCGGCGACCGCGTGCGGATCAAGGTGATGCGTGCCGACATCGAGACCAGCAAGATCGACTTCAGCCTGGTTGAGCCGGAAAATTCCGCGGTCGACATGCAGCGCACGTTCGAAAAACGGGAGCCGGAAAAGAAATCCGCCAAGGCCAAGACGGGCACCAGGAAGAAATGAGCGAGCAGCGGGGCGATAAACACGCCGCAGAAAAACTCATCTATGGCTTTCATCCGGTTCTGGCGCGCCTGCGTCAGGATCCGGCCGGCATATTCGAAATCTACCTCGACCTCACCCGCCGTGATGCACGTGCGCGCGACCTGGTGCATCAGGCCAAAGACAACGGCGTCAAGCTCGCACAGGTCGAAGCCGATCGCCTGACGCGACTGGTCGGCAAGACCGCCAAGCATCAAGGCGTGGTCGCCCGGGTCAAACCGGTCGCGCTGACGCAGTCGCTCGACGACGTGCTGGAAAACATCGAAGGTCCGCCGCTCCTGGTCATCCTCGACGGTGTTACCGACCCGCACAATCTTGGCGCAATCCTCCGATCAGCCGACGCCTTCGGTGTCCACGCCGTCATCGCCCCCAAGGACAACGCCGTCGGCGTCAACGCCACGGTGGAAAAGGTCGCCTCCGGTGCCGCTGAGACTGTGCCCTACATCATGGTCACCAATCTTTCGCGCACGATTCAAGATTTGAAGGAACACAACATCTGGGTCATCGCTGCCGACATGGACGGCGAGCAGCCCTTATCGGGTATCGACTGCAAGACCGGCATCGCCTGGGTGCTCGGCGCCGAAGGCGCCGGCATCCGCCGCCTGGTCAAGCAGGGCTGCGATCAAGTCGCGCACATTCCGATTGGTGGAACGGTAGCAAGTCTTAATGTCTCGGTGTCGGCGGCGCTGTGCTTGTATGAGACGGCGCGGCAGCGCGGTGCTTGAGGCATCGGAGCTTCTCAATAGACTTATTCACGGCTTCCCTAACCGGGTAGCAGATAATTTACGGTAGTTCCTGCAGACGCAACAAACGCGCAGCCTCTTCGTCGCGCGCGTCATCAATCTCCCGCATCACCCCCTCCAGGTCGACTTCCGGCAGCGTGCATTCGTAGAGGCCGGTGAGTTCGGTCTCGGGAAGCAGCTTGCCATGTTCGTACAGTGCCCAGATTTCC
>CAJDWX010000050.1_pt1 | contig 11184 bp, 9 predicted proteins | sample 7391741 | NCBI WGS metagenome assembly CAJDWX01 (sample SAMEA7055741, study PRJEB34461) | soil metagenome | biome: terrestrial ecosystem; feature: Peninsula; material: soil | place: Antarctica | collected 2016
CGCCATCCAGGCGCACGCCGAGCAGTTTCTGAAAAAACAGACGGCTGGCCTGCCCGGCAAGGTGACGATCGAGGTTGCCGCCCCGCGCGCCACGCTGCCAGCCTGTTCCGCGTTCGACGCCTTCCAGCCCAGTGGCAACCGCAGCATGGGGAAAACCACAATTGGCGTGCGCTGTCTGGCGCCCAGTCGATGGACGGTCTATCTGGCCGCGCAGATTCGCGTGATGGGATCGTATGTCGTGGCCCGCGACCCGCTGCCCGCCAACCATGTTCTGAGTGCGGCCGACTTCACGTTGCGCGAGGGCGATCTGGGCAGCCTGCCGGCCGACGTCATCACCAATGCCGACAACCTGACCGGATATCGCACGGTATCGGGCCTCGCAGCCGAGGCGCCGCTGCGCCACGCACTGCTGCGCGCCCCGCTCGTCGTCCAGCAGGGGCAGACTACCCGCCTGATGCTGAATGGGCCGGGCTTTTCCATCCAGAGCCAGGGCCAGGCGCTGGCCAACGCCAGCCGGGGCGACCGAGTCCGGGTGAAAACCGCTTCCGGCGAAGTGGTCAGCGGGGTGGCGCAGGATGGCCAGCAGGTGGTGGTGGTCTTTTAAATCGGGTAGATTGAATCGGGCAGACTTCAGAAAAACCGCAACGTGACGATACTAAAGTTAGATTAGCTACCGAGCGTCCTGCCCAATCAGGAAATTGCCATGAAAATCGATCCCGGCCTGACCCCGATTGCCCTGCCGAATTCCGTCGAAAACCGCACCAGCAAGCCCGAAGAGAGCAAGCCTGCCGATGCCCAGAAGACGGATGTCACCCTAAGCCCGCGCGCACACCAGCTGAAACAGCTGGAATCCCAGCTAGCGGCGATTCCCGTCGTCGACCGCGCGCGCGTGGACAGCATCAAACAAGCCATCACCCGCGGGGAATACACCATTAATACTGGAAACATCGCGGAGAACCTGCTCAACTCAGTCAAGGAAATGCTCCATGTCGCCAAGTGATCCGTCCACCAGCCCTGCCCTGACCGCTAAGCTGGCGGTGGAAGGCGCGGCCTGGCAGGCTCTGCTGAATGTCATGGGCGAGGAGGAACGCGCCCTGGTGGATGGCGAGGCCGATCGCCTCGCGCCACTGAACGCCTCCAAGCTGGCGCAACTGCAAACTCTCAGTAACCTGGCGCACACGCGCCATGACGAGCTGCAGACCGCTGGCCATACCCCCGACCACGCCGGGATGGATGCCTGGCTGGCCCAGCATGGCGAGCCTGAACATCGCTCACGCTGGCAACTGCTGTGTGACATGGAACAGCAGGCGCGTGCCCTGAATCAGCGTATCGGCGTACTGGTCGATATGCGTCTGGTCTCCACCCGTCAGGCACTCAATGTCCTGGTCCATGCCGCAACCAGTCAGAACGGCTTGTACGACCATGCCGGCCAGTCAGTCACCGCCGCTAAGGGCAAGCCCTTGGCGGCTGCCTAATTAGGTCCCAAGAGCCCGACAGGCTCCTAGCGTTCGAAACGCCCGGGTGCGATCAGCCGCATCAACCCGGTTTCCAACGGCCACGGCTGCCCCGTCATCTGATCGGCTAGCACCTCGCCCAGCAACCCTGCCCATACCACCCCGCGCGAAGCATAGCCCGCTGCGACATACAGCCCGGGCTGTCCGCTAATTGCGCCTACCAGCGGCAACCGGTCCGGCAGGGTGGCGCGCAACGAGGCGCGACCGCTCACCTGTGCCAGGTCCACACCCTCACCCGCTCCCGGCAGAATCGTCTCCAGCCGCGCCAGATTGATGCGGTCACTTTCCAGGCGCTGCGTCGTGTCCGCGTCATCGTAGTCGTAGGTGGCACCCACTAGTGGGTAGGTGCCCGGTGCCACATAGCCTTCGCAGGCGATCACCCGCCGGATGCCCGGCAAGCTGCCGGCCGGCAAACTGGTAACCTGTCCGCGTACGGGATCGAGCGGCCAGTTCTGGCCAGGCACCAGATCCAGGACGTCGCGCGCGTTCGCCAGCACGACGGCATCGGCCTCAGCCAATATCGCGCCCGCCCGATCCACGACCCGCCACCCCGTTCCAATGCGCGCCACTCGGGCAACGGCACAGCCTGTCTGCATACGGATGGCCGGATGGTCGAGCCAGGCGCGGCACAAACTCCCCGGGACCACCCAGCCCGCGGTCGAGTAATACACGCCGGGAGCCGCCACCGGCCAGTTTGCCAGTTCGCGTGCCGCATCCTGCCCCACCCAGCGCGCATAGTCGACCGGTGGTGTAGTGATCGCCAGCGCCTGCTGCTGCTTTACGGCGACTTCCGCATCCCTCGCCAGGTGCAGCACGCCGCAACGTGCCCACTCGACGCCGTCCAGAAGTGCCCACGTGCGCAGGTCGTGCAGGAAAGCTGCCCGCGTCAGCCGCGTCGCCTGGTTGTCGTCGCGCGAGATCACCGGCCGGAATACGGCCATCGGATTGCCCGAGGCCGCCTGTGCCGACGAATTGGCACGCTCCAGCACGGTGACCGCCACGCCGCGCTGCGCCAGGGCATGCGCCACGGCAGAACCCGCCACGCCGGCGCCGACGACGGCGACATGCCGCGGTACCGCAGATTCGGCCCGGCTGCTTTCCCCTCGGAAACGCGCACTCAGACAATGCCGCTTGCGGCCGTAACCCGCCCGCTTTTCGCAGGCGAAACCGACTCGTCCCAAGGCTTCGCGCACCGACGCCGCCACCGTGTAGGTCGCCGCCATCGCGTCGGGCCGGGCCAGCGGCACCAGCGCGTCGAACAGTGCCGGTTGCCACAGGTCGGCATTGCAGTCGGGCGCGAAGCCGTCCAGGTAGAACGCGTCGACTGCGGCCTGTACCTGCGGCAGACAGTCCATCGCATCGCCCAGCATCAGGGTGAGTTGCACCCGCCCGCCGTTGAGTGCGATGCGATGGAAGCCCGGCATCAGCGTCGGCCAGTTCGCCAGCAACTCGGCGGAGAGCACGGAAAATTCCGGCCACTGCGCATGCAACTGCGCCAGATCCTCGGCACGGAACGGATGCTTCTCGACCGACAGGAAATGCAGCCGCGCACAACGTTCCGGATCGTCGCGCCAGGCCGCCCAGGTCGCCAGAAAATTCAGCCCCGTGCCGAATCCGGTCTCCAGTACGACGAAACAGGTGCGCTGCGCCCACGCCTGCGGCAATCCGCACCCGTGCAAAAAAACATGACGTGCCTGCCCCGCGCCACCGTCGGCCGAATGGTAGATGTCGCCGTAAGCGGCGGAATACGGCACGCCGTCCCTGAATTCGAGGCGGGCGGGGGCAATGGTTTTGAGCATGGCCGAATGTTACATGGGGTCGGTTCCCTGTTGCTGCGTCTTGTCGTTGTCGTGCTGGCAGTCTCCGTACTGGCTGCGGGCTGACCTCTCATCCACCGCAAACCACCCGAAGTCGAACTCGCCCAATCACACACTGCACGCTCGAAGAAATGGCGGTATAAGTGTCGGTACTGATCAGGATGGCTGTCGGAACAGTGGCAGCAATGCGGGCGGCCGGCACAATCCGGTGGATGCGCTACGCGTATAATAGTAGACAGTCACCGAATGCTCATAAGCGCCAGCACACAAAATACCACGATGGGCCACCCGGATCAGACACACCTCATGGACGTTTGTCCTACAAGAGACCGGGTTCTTCACCTATACAGAGTAAACGGCACCGCAATTAAATTTGAGTCTGCGTTGCCGGTCGTGCTGGGCCACCTCGGCCAGCATCTGGCAGGAATGAGTAAATTATTGTTTTTCATACTGCTGTAGCAACACTTTAAAGGAGAGTCTCATGAAGAATATGCCCAGTATTGCCGTGCTCACCCTGGTCTCGAGCCTTGCACTGCTCGCAACCGGATGCGACAAGAAGCCTGCCGACCAGACGGCGGGCGAGCGAATGGACAATGCCGTCGAACAAACGAAAGAGGGTACTCAGGATTTGGGCGACACGATCAAAGAGAAAGCCGATCAGGCGGGCCAGGCTATCGACGACACAGCTATTACCACCGCGATCAAGGGCAAGTACCTTGCCGACGATACCCTCAAGGGCCTCGACATTTCGGTTAAAACCGAGCAAGGCGTCGTCATGCTGACAGGGTCAGTGCAGAACGATGCTGCCAAGGAGCTCGCCACGACGATTGCCCAGGGCGTGGACGGAGTAACCAGCGTCAACAATCAGCTCATGATCAATTAAGCAGCTGTCGTTTTTCAAGCCGGCAAACCCGGTCGCCTGGTCTCGCTACGGTTTCTTAGCACCTTGAGTACCCAGGTGGTCGGGCAGCAATTCGTCGCTGCCATCCATGTCCCCCACCTCGTCGTAGCGCAACGGCCGAGTGTGCCCGTGCAGAAAATCGCCATTTGTGATCTCGGCCAGAATCAGTACGTGATCCCCCGCCGGATGCTTTGATACGACCCGACAGTCGATGTAGGACAGTCCTTCGTCCAGTATCGGCGAACCCGAGGGTGCTGCGTGCCAGCGTACGGTTTCCAGCTTGTTTTCATCGCGCGCGCTGTGGTTACCGAAAAAGTCTGCAAGCGCGCATTGATCGTGCTGCAATACGGTCACCGCGAACACGCCGCTTTCCACCAGCAGAAGATACGAAGCGTTGTCAGGATTGACGGCAAGCGCCAGCATGGGGGGTTGTATGGACACCTGCATGACCGACGATGCAGTGAAAGCGTTCTGCAGGCCACCTTCCCCGACGCCCACCACATAGACGCCCTGGGTCACGGTCATCAGCAAGCGCTTGACAGGATTTTCGATGCTCATGCTCGCTTTGCCGGCAAGCGCCGGTTCCAGGAATTAAAGGCTCACTATGCCAAGACGCCTCGGCCCGAGTGAGTCGGTCTGCTCCGAAACAGGCGTAGGACACTATTGGCTGCAATTACGACTCGAAGCCCTCACGATGCGTCGCATTGATCACGCGCCGCAATTCGCGGACGGAATGGCGCGTTCATGCGTCTTGAACAACGGCATGAACGCCAGGTTCTCGCCCGATCCCACACCCGCATAGTTACCCGACACCGTCGACTCATGCAGAGCGCCAGTTGGTCGGCTTCGTGTACCAGATCGTTCAGCGGGTTGAGATCTTGGGCTTTCTTCATGTTCGTGTGCGTATTCTACAAAATGGAAGGATACCGCCGCTTGGCAGAGCGATGCAGCCGAAACGGGATTTGAGCGCAAGTTCCGGATTGCGGACCGGGCAGAACCAATCGACACTGTGGCTCTCGAACCTCGATAGAACACCACCATGAATACCGAATCGATCTCTTCTCCGTCGAGTGAGGTCTTGCCGGACCCCACTCAGCTTGCCGAACAGCGTTGGCAGGCGGTGGTTCGGCGCGATACGCAGGCGGACGGCGGATTCGTCTACGCGGTCCGTACCACCGGCGTGTACTGCCGCCCGTCATGCCCGTCGCGCGCCGCCAAGCGTGAGAACGTCACCTTCTTCGAATCAGGCGATCTTGCGGAAGCGGCAGGTTATCGGCCCTGCAGGCGCTGTCGGCCGGATGCACCCGCGCTACAGCAAAGGCATCAGGCGCTGGTGAACCAGGCGTGCCTGGCTATCGAACGCAGCGTTTCGACCCCGACGCTGGCGCAACTGGCCAAGCAGGCCGGGATGAGCCCGCATCATTTCCAGCGTATCTTCAAGGCCGTGGCCGGCGTCAGTCCCAAGGTCTATCACAAGGCCCTTCAAGCCCGGCGAGTGACGGCGTCGCTGCAGTCTGCACCGTCAGTGACGGCGGCCATCTACGACGCCGGCTTCAGCTCGTCCGGGCGCTTTTACGAGGCCGCGCCCGCCCTCCTAGGCATGCCGCCGGGCAGCTATCGCAAGGGCGGCGCGGGTGAGCACATCCGCTACGCCGTCGAGCCCTGCGTGCTCGGCTGGATCGTCGTCGCCGCTACCCGAAAAGGGCTATGCGCCATCGAGTTTGGTGATGAGCCACAAGCACTGGCCGAGCGCATACGGGCCCGCTTTCCGCAGGCCGAGTTCGAACCGGCTGACGACGCCTTCAAACGCTGGGTCACTCAGGTGCTGGGCTACCTCGAACAACCGAAAGGCGTACTGGATTTGCCGCTGGACGTGCAGGGAACGGTTTTCCAGCATCGTGTATGGCAGGCCCTGCAGGGGATCCCGGCAGGACAGACTGCCAGCTACAGCGAAATCGCCGACCGCATCGGCCAGCCGAAGGCACATCGTGCCGTAGCCCATGCCTGCGCCTGTAATCCCGTGGCGATCGCCATTCCTTGCCACCGCGCCGTGCGTGCCGACGGCAGTCTGGCCGGCTACCGCTGGGGCGTCGTGCGCAAGTCTGAACTGCTGCGGCGGGAAGGTGAAAAATGATCCGGCGAACTGCTCGACCAGACCGGTCATGGATTGGCCGGTCGGGCCGCATGCCATGCATTTAGGCACAAAACAATAGGAGCCGCAGCCCTTGTTTTGAATATAAAACTGCTCAGCGCTTGGCTGCCTTGGCAGCGATTTCCTCCAGCCTGCGTGTTTTGATGACCTGGCCATTCGGCACGGTCATTTCTCAAATGGAGCCAAACGTTTTTGGGCGATCGGGTGCGGATGGCACCGCGGGGTGCCGGCAGATGCTTGAGATACCCGCTACGAGCCACGAAAATGCCGCGCCATGAGGCCGGCCGGCCGTGCGAAATAGCTTAAAATTGCGGCCTGCTTCATTTCCGCCAGCCCCCGATGGAATCCACACCGACCGCACCGGCACAAGCCGGCGACCCCACCTTGACGCGCGACGTCAAGAAGCGCCGCACCTTTGCCATCATTTCGCACCCCGACGCGGGCAAGACCACGCTGACGGAAAAGCTGTTGCTGTTCGGCGGCGCGATCCAGATGGCCGGTACGGTCAAGGGCAAGAAAAGCGGCAAGTTTGCCACCTCCGACTGGATGGCAGTCGAACAGGAGCGGGGCATTTCGGTCGCCAGTTCGGTGATGCAGTTCGCTTATGGCGGCTGCGTGTTCAACCTGCTGGACACCCCCGGCCACAAGGACTTCTCGGAAGATACCTACCGCGTACTTACCGCGGTCGATGCCGCCATCATGGTGGTCGACGCCGCCAAGGGCGTGGAAGAACAGACGATCAAGCTGCTGGAAGTATGCCGCCTGCGCGACACGCCCATCATCACCTTCATCAACAAGATGGACCGCGAGGTACGCGACCCGCTGGATCTGCTGGACGAGATCGAGTCGATCCTCAAAATCCACTGTGCACCGGTGACCTGGCCGATCGGCATGGGCAAGCGCTTTCAGGGCGTCTATCACCTGCTCAACAACGAAATCCTGCGCTTCAAGGCCGGTGAGGAAAACGCCGATCAGCAGTTTGAATCGCTGCAAGGCCTCGGTGAAGCCGCGCTCAAGGAACGCTTCCCTCAGGAAGCCGACACCCTGCTGTCGGAAATCGAACTGGTGCGCGGCGCCGGCGACAGCTTCGATCTCGATGCGTTTCTGAAGGGACAGCAATCGCCGGTATTTTTTGGCTCCGGAATCAACAATTTCGGCGTGCGCGAAGTGCTGCATGCGCTGGCCGACTGGGCACCCCCGCCGCAGCCGCGCGAGGCAATCGAGCGCACGGTCGACCCGACCGAGCCCAAGTTTACCGGCTTCGTGTTCAAGATCCAGGCCAACATGGACCCGCAGCACCGCGACCGTATCGCTTTCTTCCGCGTCTGCTCCGGTCGCTACGCGCCCGGCATGAAAGTGCGCCATCGCCGCACCGGCAAGGACATGAAAATCGCCAACGCCGTCGTCTTCATGGCCAACGAACGCACCCGCATGGAAGACGCCGTCGCCGGCGACATCATCGGCATCCACAACCACGGTCAACTACACATCGGTGACACCCTGACCGAAGGCGAGGCGCTGCAATACAAGGGCATCCCCTACTTCGCGCCCGAACTGTTCAGTCGTCCGCGCCTGCGCGACCCGCTGCGTGCCAAGCAGTTGAACAAGGGATTACTGGAACTGGGTGAAGAAGGCGCGGTGCAGGTTTTCGAACCGTTCACCGACAACACACTCTTGATCGGCGCGGTCGGCCAGCTACAGTTCGAAGTCGTCGCCCACCGCCTGAAAACCGAATACGGTGTCGATGCCAGCTTCGAAAACGCTGGCATCTATACCGCGCGCTGGGTCACCTGCCCGGATGCGCAACACCTTGCCGAATTCACCAAAGCCAACACGCTGAAGCTCGCAAAAGATGTCGATGACAATCTGGTGTATCTGGCGGATACGCGAGTGAATCTCACGCTGGCCCAGGAACGTTGGCCCAAGGTCGCGTTCCATGACACGCGGGAACATGGGCAGGTGATGGGTTAGGCTAGAGAAGCCAGGAACCGTGCGAAAGCTTGGGGCGTCTGCTAAACAGTCTGAACACCACCATCACCACAGACCTGGTCTTCGGTCTTTACAGATTCCAATGCAAGTGCCAGCCGAACTCGTTAGTGGGTATCGGTTCAACTCAAGGGTTGGCCACACTTTGAACATCCAATACGATGAACCGCCCATCTTTTAAGCCCGTATTGGTAAATGCCGCCAAGTATGTCTGCGGCAAATAATGATGTCGTCTTGCGACGGATCTCGTGCCAATCACTGATTCCCAACCCGCTCCTGAAGCCAGATCTTGATCAGCGACTGATACGGCACGTCGCGCGCATTCGCCGCGGCCTTGATGGCATCGAGCAGATGTTTGGGTAGCCGCAGGGAAATCGTGTTGGTCGTGGGCTTCAGGTTGGGCAGGACGACGCGCTGGCCTTTCGACCAGTCGACATAATCCGCACTATCGTGGGTTTCCCAGAATTTGCGTTCCTCGGCCTCCGAAGCAAAAACGGGAACGGGTTTAAGACTCTTGTTCATAGATTGTTCGCTCCTTCCGATGCATGTCGCGCGCGGAAATCACCCGGATTCTTGTCCCGCGCACGGTAAACGTGATGTGCAACTTCCGCCCCGTGTGGGTCGTCCCCAGAGCATGAAAGCGCGGTTCGGTCTGACTGTGTCGGGCGTCTTCCAGCATCAGCAGCGGTTGGTTGAAAAATATCTGTTCCGTTTCCGATGCAGTCACGTCATGTTTGTCGTTCTTGCGGGCATTACCTTCGTCCCATTCGAAACCTTCAAGCAGCGCCAGATCGATCATGGATGTATATTATGAACATATACAATTCAAATCAAGTAACTGGTCTGGGCTCAGCTTTCTCTGAACAACTGAATTGCCTCGTCCAGCCACTGCACCGCATAGATATCCATCCCGGAAATCTTCTACTTGGGTTGATTTGCCGTCGGCACGATGGCTTGGGTGAAGCCAAGCGTGGCGGCTTCCTTGATATGTTTCTGGCTACCGCGCTAACCGTGAAGTCCAGCCCCGCTATATCAGCCACCCCACCAATTCCAGCGCACCGCGCACCACTGCCGCCAAGGCAAGCGACACGCCGATGGAAAGCGCGACCGAATAGAGTGCCTCGCGTCGGCCGAGCAGTTTCAGCATCATGGCGAAGGTCGATACGCAGGGCACGTAAAAGGTCAGGAACACCAGGAAGGTGGCAATCTGCGTGGTGTCGAGCACGCTGGCGAGTTCCTGGGTGCCAAGCGCCTGGAACACCATCAGCAGGGACAGTTCCTTGCGTAGCACGCCAAACAGGATCGGCACGCCCAGCGCCATCGGCAGCCCCAGCCACCACACCGTCACCGGTGTGAGCGCAAGATTGATCCAGGCATCGGCACCGTAATGGCTCAGCAGCGCCAGCACCACACTGCCTGCCACCAGCAACGGCAGCACGATGGTGACGATGTCGCGGCTGCGCGCCCAGGTATTGGTCAGCACAGCACGCAAGGTGGGCACGGCGTAGGCGGGGATTTCCTGGATCATGCCGGGCGTCGTCTCGGGATAGCGGCGCTTGAGCAGCTTGCCGACCAGGCTGACGACGATGGGGACGAGCATGAAGAGCGCGAACACACCAAACCCGCCGAGATACTTGCCGCCCACCGCCAGGATGATGGCCGAGCGCGCGGAACAGGGCAGAAAGGTGATCAGCAGCGAGGCGACGGTGCGGTCGCGGCCGTGAGTGACCGCTGCGGTCGCAGCCAGTGCCGGCACGTTGCATCCCAGCCCCATCAGGAAAGGCAAGGCGACGCCGCCGTGCAGCCCCAGCCGGTGGAAGCCGCGATCAACGACGAAGGCGACGCGATGCATGATCCCGGACTCTTCCAGCCACACCAGCAGCAGCACCAGCGGGATCATGTAGGGGATGACGATCCCGGCGAGACCGATGAAGCCATCGAGCACCGCACGGGCCAACACCCCGACCAGACTGGTCGGCTGCCACGGCTCGGCCCACGCGATCATGCGTGCGACGGTAAGCTCGTCGAGAACAGCGCTGACCTCGAACACGAACAGCAATACCAGCGCGAACACCGCCAGCGTGCCGACGAAGCCCCAGCGCGGATGCAGAAAAAGATCGTCGGCCCACACTTGCCAGCGTGGCGGCGCAGCGTCCTGGCCCGGTCGGGTCGCCGTCTCGGCCAGCAGCGCGGCGCGGTGATGCCGGTCGGCATGCAGTTCCTCCGCCAGTCGGCGCGGCAGGGCCGCATCGGCGACGGCGCGAGCGTCCAGTAAGGTCGCGTATTGAGCGGGGAAATGTGCCTGCAATTCCTGCGCGAAATAGCCGTCGCTCTCCGCGAGTTGCAGCGTCAGCAAAGTCTCGGGCACCGCAAACGCCGCCGCCACGTCGGGCTGTCTGGCGATTTCGCCAATCACCCGCAATTGCGCTTCGATGTGCGCACTGTAGGGCGGCATCGATGAACGCGACGGCAGAAGCCGCGCTTCACGCGCGACACGTACCACGGTGGTAAACAGGTCGGCCACGCCAATGCCCATGTGCGCCACGGTCGGCACCACGGGCGCGCCCAGCTGGGCCGACAGCGCACGCACATTAATGAAGCGCCGCCGGGCACGCGCTTCATCCATGCGATTGAGCGCGAACACCATCGGCCTGCCCAACTGCATCAGTTCGAGCGCAAGTTCGAGATCGCGTTCCAGCGCCGTGGCGTCCATCACCACCACCAGCACATCGGGCGCGGCAAACGTGTTGTCCGGCTGATGCGGCTCGTGCTGCGCGATGGCCGGCCAGTGGTCGCCCCACAGCAGGTATTTCA
>CAJDWX010000052.1_pt1 | contig 11127 bp, 12 predicted proteins | sample 7391741 | NCBI WGS metagenome assembly CAJDWX01 (sample SAMEA7055741, study PRJEB34461) | soil metagenome | biome: terrestrial ecosystem; feature: Peninsula; material: soil | place: Antarctica | collected 2016
CTGAGGGCGCACTCCCCTCGCTCGCCGCCTAAACGACAGGCATAAAAACGGGCTCCCTCAGGAGCCCGTTTCAGCTTCGTCATTCAACCGGGCAAGCCCGGCGATGAATTAGAAGGAGTGAACCACACCAAGCGAGATGGCCGAAATGTCGTCACCAGTAGCGCCGCCAATCTGGTCGCTGCCGCCGGCGCCTGAGCCGAGGACGATGTGTTTGCCGTCAGCGTACAGGGCATAGACCATGGTGCGCTTGGACAGGTTGTAGTCGGCGCCAACGGTCCACTGCTTGGGATCATCGGACCAGTTGTCGAGATCGCCTTTCATGTAGTTGGCCTTCAGGACCATGTTGCCCATGGTGTAGGCCCCACCCACCAGCCAGGCATCATAGTCAGCGAAGCCGCTCTCAGCGTCCAGCTTGTCATACTGGCCGACCAGCTTGAAGTTGCCGAAGTTGTAGCCGACAGCCGCACGCCATTGATTATCGACACCAGCGTTTTCGAGCGCGTCGCCGTCGCCATAGCCCAGGCCCAGGAACAGAGGGCCGTTGTTGTAGGTGCCGTTCAGGCTCCATGCGGAGTCGTCGTTAAGATCGCCACCGCTGGTGCTGTCTTGCGAAGTGGCATACTGGCCGGAGAGGCCAAAGCCGCTGAAGTTGGGCGTATTGTAGGTAACCGAGTTCTTGGCGCGGGTGTCGGAACCGAAACCGGTCACGTTGCGCGAGTCAGCGAGGGTATCGCCGAACAGGTCAATCTGGCGGCCGATCGATTTCAGCGGGGTATCGTAGTTACCGATCATCACGGTACCGAAGCCACCCTTCAAGCCGACGAAGGTGTTGCGGTTAGCAATTTTGCCGTTCGCTTCGTCCAGGTTCACACCCGACTCGATCTGCCAGATCGCGGCAAGGCCGCCACCCAGGTCTTCCGCGCCCTTGATGCCGACACGGCTGGCGTTGGACGAAATCTGCGTGGAGTTGATGCCAGAAGGCTGGTCGTCAAAAAGAGAGACGGACACATGCAGCTTGCCGTAGACGTCAACGTTGCTGGTGGCCGCAAAAGCGGGAGCCGAAACGACGCCGGCAATAGCCAGGGCGATCAGGGATTTTTTCATTGCTTTCTCCTAAGAAAGTAAAAGTAAACCAAAACCAGTGACAGTTTAGAGCTCTGCAGAGCTGTCCTGCACGGACATGTGCGTAGGGGGACGAATTTGATTATCCAGACCCGCACACCCAAAACAAGCAAAGCTGTTGTTTTTCTCGTAAAACGAGCGCGGAAGTGTTGTTTTGTTGCACCAATGCAACGAATGACGCGGCGAAAGGCCTGTTTAACTCAGCGCGCGTCGCAGCGGAGCGCTCGTGACTACAATAAGCCAGCCTTTCCACTCCAAGGAGAATCCCATGCGCTGGAAAACCGGACGTCGCAGTGACAACATCGAAGACCGACGCGGGATGCGCGTGAGTGGGCGCGGGCTGGCCGGCGGCGGCATCGGCGCGATCATCCTGACGCTGGTGGCGCTGTATTTCGGAGTGGATCCGTCGGTGGTGCTGAACCAGGCGGGCAGCCTGGCGCCGACGCAAGAGGCGCAAGCGCCCACCACATTCAGCCCGGAGGAAGAAAATCAGAAGGACTTCGTGTCGGTGGTACTGGCCGACACGGAAGACGTGTGGACGGCGCTGTTCAAGGGCTCGGGCCAGTCGTACTCGCCGCCCACGCTGGTGCTGTATTCCGGCGCGGTGCAGTCGGCGTGCGGCTTCGCCGAAGCGGCGATGGGGCCGTTCTACTGTCCGGGCGACCACAAGCTGTATCTCGACATGAGCTTCTTCAACGATCTGGCGCAGCGCCACGGCGCGCCGGGTGATTTCGCACAGGCCTACGTGGTGGCGCACGAGGTCGGCCATCACGTGCAGACCCTGCTGGGCATTTCGGACAAGGTCAACGCGGCGCGCAGCCGCGCGGGCGAGGCCGCAGGCAATGCGCTGCAAGTGCGGATGGAATTGCAGGCCGACTGCTTTGCCGGGGTGTGGGCCTACCATGCCAACAAGCAGCGGCAGATTCTGGAGCCGGGCGACGTCGAGGAAGCGCTGGCCGCGGCGGCCGGGGTGGGCGACGACCGCCTGCAGAAACAGACGCGCGGCTACGTGGTGCCGGACTCCTTTACCCACGGTTCGTCGGCGCAACGCATGCGCTGGTTCAGCCGCGGCATGCAAAGCGGCGACCCGGCTCAGTGCGACACGTTCAACGCGACGCAATTGTAAGGCCTGCCCATCCCCATGCATATCTGGGTGGACGCCGACGCCTGTCCTGTTGTGATCAAGGACATCCTGTTCCGCGCGGCCGAGCGGATGCGCGTGCCACTGACGCTGGTGGCCAACCGCCTGCTGCGGGTGCCGCCTTCGCCTTATATACGTGCACGGCAGGTGCCGATGGGTTTCGATGTGGCCGACCGCCACATCATGGATGAGGTCGCGGAAGGGGATCTGGTGATCACGGCAGACATTCCGTTGGCGGCAGCGCTAATCGAGCAGGGTGCGTTCGTATTGTCCCCGCGTGGCGAGTGCTACAGCGCCGAAAACATCCGCGAACGGCTGGGCCTGCGCGATTTCATGGAAGGCCTGCGCGGCGCCGGTGCCGACATTGGCGGGCCGGCCGCGCTGTCGCAGGCGGATCGGCAGGCGTTTGCGCGGCAACTCGACCGCTTTCTGGCGCAACCGCGCGTTAAGTGAAGCGCCCCGCGCCGGCGAGCCCCACCATCAGCCGCACGACGCCGTAGGCCAGCCAGGACATCATGCGCTGCGGCCAGGGACGGCGTTGCCAGTCGGCCGGGTTGAGCGCGACGGACTGGCCGAGCGCCTGCTGCAGACGCTGCCGCAGGTCGCGCGCAAACGCCGCATCGTCGACGACGAGGTTCGCCTCGCGTGCCAGCAGCAGGCTGAACGGATCGATGTTACTCGAGCCCACGGTCGCCCAATGGCCGTCGATCACCGCCACCTTGGCATGCAGTTCGCTCGTCTTGAATTCGTAAATGCTCACGCCGGCGGCAAGCAGGTCGCGGTAAAGCGCACGTGCCGCCGCCTGAAAAAAAAAGTGATCGGTATGCCCCTGCACCAGCAAACAAACCGGCACGCCGCGCGCGGCGGCCTTCTTGATCAGCTTCCTGAAGCGACGCCCGGGCAGGAAGTAGGCGCTGGCGATGACGATTTCGTCGCGCGCCAGGGCCAGCGCGGCAAGATAGACACGCTCGATGTCGCGACGATGGGCGAAGTTGTCGCGTACCACGAAGGCGGCGCGCATGTGGCCATCGGTCGGCCACGAAGGCTCGATCGCAACGGTACGTCCGCGCCCCTGCAACTGCGTGAACGCCACCAACTGCCACAGATGGCGGACGCTTCGGTGAATGGGGATCAGCAACGGCCCGCGTACTTCCACACTGTAATCGAGCCGTGGCGCGGCAAGACGTATCGGCTCGAAATCACCGATCAGGTTCATGCCGCCAATGAAGGCGATACGCGCATCGATCACCGCCAGCTTGCGATGCAGCCGTCGCAGACTGCGGGGATTGGAACGCCAGCCGCTGCCCACCAGCGGGCGATACATGCGCACACTGACGCCAGCCGTTTTCAGTGCATCCCGCCAACTGGCCGGCAGCTCGCGCGAGCCGACGCCGTCGATCAGCACACGTACCTGCACGCCGCGCCGCGCCGCGCCGATCAGGGCGTCGCGCAGGACCAGGGTGTCAGGGTCCGCATTGAAGATATAGGTTTCGAGGTGGATTTCGTCGTGCGCGGCATCGATCGCGGCGACCAATGCGGGAAATAACTCGGCACCGCTTTGCAGCAGGCGCAACTGGTTGCCGGAAACCGGCTCAACGCCGTGAAAGAAGGATGGGTTTGACCGGCTGAGTACGGTCATCCAGCCGGGCTGAGCCTGGCGGTCAGGGCGGCATGGTCGGAAATGCGGTGCCAGGCGTTGCCGGTGTGAACCTGCGCCGCCTGGACGTCGAAGCGCCGCACATAGATGCGGTCAAGCTGGAACATGGGCAGGATGGACGGGTAGCTGCGTGCCGACTTGCCGTGGTGGGATTTGAACACTTCGGCTAGCCCGAGCTCATCCTCGAAAAACCGCCCCGTGCGCGCCAGCCAGTCGTTGAAGTCACCCGCCAGGATCAAGGGCGCGTTGTCCGGCACCATGGCCCGCACACGCGCTGTGATCATCTGTAGCTGGCGCTTGCGCCCGCGTTCGGTCAGCCCGAGGTGCACGTTGATGCAGTGCAACGGTACGGCCATTCCCGGTACTTCGATCTCGCAGTGCAGCATGCCGCGACTTTCGAATGAATGGGCGGAAATATCCTGATTTTCCCATGCGAGGATCTTGTAGCGCGACAGGATGGCGTTGCCGTGGTGGCCGGTGTCGTAGACACAGTTCTTGCCGTAGGCGAAATCGGTATAGACATGGCCCGCCAGGAATTCGGTCTGGGGCCGATTGGGCCAGTGCTGGAAATGGCTGGCGCGCTCGCCGTGGCTGCCCTGCACTTCCTGCAGGAAGACAATGTCCGACCCTAGCGTGCCGAGGCGGTCACGCAGTTCGTGCACGGTCAGGCGGCGGTTGAATTGCGACAGCCCCTTGTGGATGTTGTAACTGGCAATATGGAGTGGCGATATCATGAATTCATTATATACGCAAAGGCAGCATGCGTATCGCCGCTGCATTGCTGGACGAAAAGCACCGCTCGGCCGCCGCTTCCCATGGCAGCCACGCGTAACGCAGATGCTCGCGTGGCGCCAGCACGATAGGCAACGGCCCCGGCAGGCGCAGACCGAAAACGTGCTCGGTATTGTGCGTCACGCCCGGCGCATAACGATGGCGCCAGCGCTCGTATATTTCATAGCGGGTTTCGATGCCCCACGGCACCAACTCGAACTGCGTGGCGTCGAGCCCGGTTTCCTCGCGCACTTCGCGAGCCGCGGTCTCCGCCAGTGTTTCGTCTGCTTCCTGCGACCCGGTCACTGATTGCCAGAAACCCGGCGCATCGGCACGTTCCATCAGCAGTGCCTGGCCATCCTGCGTATGGATGACAACCAGTACCGAGACGGGGATCTTGTACACAATCAAATGATGCAGGCGTTGAGCGGGGTGCCTGTCGCCAGAATGGCGATCAAACGGTCGATATTGGGATGTCTGCCGGGGTGGGTGCTGGCATCCTCGGTGTGCTCGGCAAAAATCGCCAGCCCTTCGGCGGCGGCCTCGGCATTGATCGCGCCGTATTGCTGCGCAAGGTAGGCATACACCCGGAACGACCCGGCCGTACCGGGCGCGTTGGCGATGCGTGCCACCTCGACGCCGGCCGCGTCGGTCAGCACCAGCTTGTCGCCGGTGAATTCGGGCAGGGTTTGCAGGGTGTCGGCGAATTTCATTTCAACATTTTTTTGTCCGCGAATACCCGAAGGGCATAAAGGATAAAAGCCTCAAGCCGCCTTGTCTGCCGTATTGCGCAGGCGGATGTGCAACTCACGCAACTGCTTTTCGTCGACCACGTTGGGCGCATTGGTCATCAGGCAGGAAGCACGCTGGGTCTTGGGGAAGGCGATGACGTCGCGGATCGACTCGGCGCCGGCCATCAGCGTGACCAGGCGATCCAGCCCGAACGCCAGGCCGCCGTGCGGCGGCGCGCCGTACTGCAGGGCGTCGAGCAGGAAGCCGAACTTCTCGCGGCGCTCTTCCTCGCCGATGTTCAGCGCGGCGAACACCTTCTCCTGCACCTCTCCTTTATGGATACGCACCGAGCCGCCACCGACTTCCCAGCCGTTCAGCACCATGTCATAGGCCCTGGACAGGCACTTGCCGGGATCGGTGGCGAGCCAGTCTTCGTGTCCTTCTTTCGGCGCAGTAAAGGGATGATGCAACGCATCCCAGCGGTTTTCATCTTCATTGAATTCGAACATGGGGAAATCGATCACCCACAGGGGTGCCCAGGCGCGGCCGTCGAGGTGATTCTTCTCGTGGCCGATTTTGAGCCGCAGCGCGCCGAGCGCGTCGTTGACCACCTTGGCGCGATCAGCGCCGAAGAAGATCAAATCGCCGTTCTGCGCGCCGGTGCGCTCCATGACCGTACGCAGGGAGGATTCAGACAGATTCTTGACGATGGGCGACTGCAGACCGGCTTCGTTCAACTGGCTGACGTCGTTGACCTTGATGTAGGCCAGACCCCTGGCGCCATATATTTTGACGAACTCGGTATAGCCGTCGATCTCGCTCCGACTCAACGCTGCGCCGCCGGGGATGCGCAGCGCGGCGACGCGGCCTTTCGGGTCGTTGGCCGGGCCCGAGAACACCTTGAAGGCAACGTCTTTCATCGCATCGCCGACGTCGACGATTTCCAGCGTTACCCGTAGGTCCGGCTTGTCAGAGCCATAGCGGTTCATCGCCTCGGCGTAAGTCATACGCGGGAAGGCGGCCGGCAGGTCGACGTCCTGGGCTTTCTTCATCATGTCGCGGATCATGCCTTCGACCAGGGCCATGATTTTCTCCTCGCCCATGAACGAGGTTTCCAGGTCGACCTGGGTGAATTCGGGCTGGCGATCAGCGCGCAGATCCTCGTCGCGGAAACATTTGGTGATCTGGAAGTAACGGTCGACACCGGACACCATCAGCAACTGCTTGAATAGCTGCGGACTTTGCGGCAGTGCGTAGAACATGCCGTCGTGCACGCGGCTGGGGACCAGATAGTCGCGCGCGCCTTCCGGCGTGGAACGGGTCAGCATCGGCGTCTCGATTTCCATGAAACCATGCACGTCGAGATAGTCGCGCATGAGCTTGGAGACGCGATAGCGCAGCCTGAGGTTCTGCTGCATCGGCTCGCGACGCAGGTCAAGGTAACGGTACTGCAGGCGGATGTTCTCGTTGATGATGTCGTCGTCGATCTGGAATGGCGGCGTCAGTGAGGGATTCAACACCTCCAGATTTTTCGTCAGCAGTTCGACCATGCCGGTCGGCATGCCGGGGTTCTCGGTGCCAGCGGGGCGCGGTCGTACCAGCCCCTCAATCTTGAGGACAAACTCTGAACGAACCTCCTCGGCCAGCTTGAAGGCTTCCGGGGTATCGGGGTCGATCACCACCTGCATCATGCCTTCGCGGTCGCGCAGGTCGATGAAGATCACGCCGCCGTGATCGCGCCGCCTGTGCGCCCAGCCGCACAGGGTGACGGTGTTGCCGATGTCGGCGGCGGTCACACCGCCGCAGTAATGAGTACGCATGCTCTTTCCTAATGATTGCCGGGGTGAGCTTCGCCTGAAGCCACTCCCATCGAGACGATATATTTCAACGCGCGGTCGACCGGCACATCCAGCTCGATGACCTCGCTCTTTTTCACATAAAAATAAAAACCGTTGACCGGGCTCGGCGTGGTGGGGATGAACACTGCGACATGCTCTTCGGGCAGCATCCGCGCCACCTCGTCCGGCAGATTGGTCTGGAACGCCAGCGCCCATGCCTGCGGATGCGGGTAACGCACCAGCAATACCTTGCGGAAGGCAAGGCCACTACCAGACAACAGCGTGTCGGACACCTGTTTGACACTGCCATAGATCGTTTTTACCACTGGAATGCGGGTCAATTGCCGCTCCCAGAAGTCGATGACCTTCTCGCCGAAGAAATTGGCGCCGAACATCCCGGTGAGCACGATCACCAACAAGGTCAGGATCGCACCCAGGCCGGGAATGCGCATCCCGATCCAGGCCTCGGGCTGCCACTGGGCAGGCAACACGGTCAGGCTCTGGTCCATGGTGCCGATCAATAGGCTGAGCACCCACAGGGTGATCCCCAGCGGCACCCATATCAGCAGACCGGTAATGAAATAACGCTTCATGAAGCTTTAATTTTAGAGACAGTGCAATTCAGTCGAAAACGAAGAAGCGGACGGCTCGCACCGTCCGCTTCCCGGTTTTCTGTGCTCGTCAGTTACACGCTGGACACTCACTCGTGCCGCCAGCAGGTGCGGGGGCATCGGGCTTCGTTTCGGCAGGCGCAGACGCATCGGGCTTCGTTTCCGCAGGCTTGCTGCCGCTTCCCTTGAAATCGGTGGCATACCAGCCGGTACCCTTCAGCGCGAAACCCGCTGCCGTCACCTGTTTGGCATAAGCGGCCTGGCCGCAGGACGGACATATCGTCAGTGGCGCGTCGGCCACTTTCCGCATTTCGTCCTGAGCGAAACCGCAAGACTCGCATTTGTAGGCATAAATCGGCATGAAAGTTCTCCGACAATCAAGAAGTTGCGAAATTATACCCAAATGAAGGGCACGAGTACCGAAACAGCCGGGCACACGTATCGAAACAATCACCAAACTGCGGGATCGCACCAGCAAAAAACGCCCCCGCAGCGGGAACTGCTCCGGTCGGCGCCCTGCCGCTCACCAGCCCAAGCTCAGGCTGCCGTAGACGCGTTGGCTGAACAGGTTAGTGTCGCGGAACTCTTCGTAGTTGCTACCCAGGTTCTGCCCCACCACGGCGGCCTCCAGCTCGTGCCCCTGCCAGCGCCAGCGGCGCGCCAGCCGGGCATCCCAGCGGGTATAGGCCTGGGTGACATCGCCTTCGGACAGCCATTTCATGCGTCCCGAGTGGTACACCCCCGCACTCGCGGTCCAGCCCTGTCCAAGCTCGTAGCACGCCAGCAGGCTGAAGTCGTTGCGCGGGGCGGATTGGCTCAGGTCCCTGTCTATAGCTTGATCCGCGTCGATGAACGCGCGCGCGTATTGCGCTGACAGCCGCAACGCAGGAGCGGGTTGCCAGTTCAGTTGCAGATCACCGCCGTGCACCGTGAAGTCTTGGTAATTGTCGAACTGTCCGGGTTTGCCGGCGCTGTTGATGTAGTCCTGGATCGTGTCGTGGAACAGCTTGGCGTCGAGTTGCAACTGGAGCGCCGGATAGTGGCCCACATATCCGATCTCGCGGGAGCGGATGCGCTCGGGGCGCAACGGGTCGGAAGGCGCAAACACTTGAAGGACCGGCACCCCCGCCGTCGTGTAGTAGGTCAGATTACCCTTTTGCTCGAAAAAGGTGGGGGAGCGATAGGCCTGCGACACACCCAGGCGCAGCGTGTGACCTTCCACCGGGGTGTAGTTGATCGCCAGGCGCGGTGAAATGTCGGTGCCGGTGAAGTAATGATGTTCCAGCATCGCGCCGCCCTGCACCAGCAGATCAGCGCGCGCGCGCCATTCCAGGTTGGCGTAGGCGCGCGCGAGCGTGCCGCCGAACGCTTCATCGGTATCGAAATAGCGTTTGCTTTGCGCCGTTTCACGCCGCACTTCGGCACCCCAGGCCATTCGCCAGTCGGCTGCCAGGCGCCGGTTGACCTGGAGCTCCACGTTGGCGCGCGTCTGTAACTCGTCGGCGCCCGCCTCAAGCAACTGCCCGGTTCCAACATATTGGGGCGGAGACGGGATTCCACCCGGACACACGACGTACTTGCTGCCGACCATATCCCAGCACAGCTCGGTCCGATTGGGCGCATCCAGTTTGTTGCGGCTGAAATACGCCTGCACCATCCACTCGTCGTCGACGCTGTGGACGCGCCGATACTTGAACTGTACATACTGCGCGGAAACGTCCTGCCCCCTCGGCTCTTCGGCATTCACCGAATGCCCCGCCGCCCAGTCGCCGACGGACAAGCCGAACTGGGCGCTGATCTCGTCGGTGGCCGAGACCCGATAATCCGCCCGTCCATTGAGAAAATAAGTCTGGGATTCCTCATACAGCCTGGCCGGGTGTGTTCCATCGATCACATCCGTTTCGAAGCGGTCGCGAGCTTGCGCAGAGAGCGTCATCCGATAACGCAGTTCGGCGCGCTCTCCGCCATGTCGCAAGGTCACGCCAGACATCCCTTGCTCGCCGTACTGCACGGAGGCAAAGCTTCCCAGGGTCTGGCTGGGGTCCTTGCTGATGATATTGATGACGGACAGGAACGAATTGGCACCATACGTCGCGGCGTTGGGACCGCGCACTACCTCGATACGCTCGATGTCGTCAATCGACAGCGGCAATTCGCCCCAATTGACTGCGCCGAAGGCAGCACCGTAGATCGAGCGTCCGTCAACCAGTACCTGAAAACGGCGCGAAAATGCATCGGCCATGCCGTGATAACCGATCGCCCAAGTGTTGTCACGAGTGTAGGCTACCGAGAAACCGGGGACTAGCCGCAGCAGATCAGGAATGTCGCGAAAACCCGAGGCCCGGATCATCTCCCGATCGATCACGGTGACTGCGGCAGGGGCTTCGTTCACCGGCTGTGACAATCGCGATGCCGAGAGCACCACCGGCATGTCGTCGAGAAAGTCGGACTCGGTCACAGCGGCCCCCGCCTGCTGGGCACCCGCCAAAACGGCGCCTATCAACAGCGCGCCCCTCCATCCCCTGAATATCGTCTGTGGTCTGCTGATCACCGCATATCGGTGCGCTTGCGCACCGCCTCCCCCACCCTGTTTATTTATGTATTCCAGGGTTTACAGCTGGCCATCCTGCCGGCCGGATCTAAAACGGAATATCGTCGTCCATATCGTCAAAACCGCTGCTGGGTTTAGCCGCCGGAGCAGGGCGCGATGCGGGCGCTGATGCGCCACGAGCGGGAGGGGCGGAACGCGAGTAGCTGCCCATCTCATCTCCCTCACTCGACTGCTCACCCATGCCTTCACGTCCACCGAGCATCTGCATCTCATTCCCGATAATTTGGGTAGAGTACTTTTCCACGCCGTCTTTGTCGGTGTACTTGTCGGTCTTGATACGACCTTCGACATAGACAGAGCGACCTTTCTTCAGATACTGGCCCGCTATCTCGGCCAGTTTTCCGAAGAAGGTGACGCGATGCCACTCCGTTTCCTCAACCATTTCGCCGGTCTTGTTTTTGTATTTGCGGCTGGTGGCGATGGCCAGGTTGGCGATAGCCTCTCCGCTAGGCAGGTAGCGCATGTCGGGGTCGCGCCCGAGGTTGCCGACCAGAATTACTTTGTTGACGGATGCCATGTTTTCCCCTGAATGTAGCGTTGTCGTGTTGCGAATTCTATCAGGCCAGCCTGTCAGGCGCCCGTGGCCTCAAGCAGGATACGGGCGGTGGCTTCATCCCATCCATGCAGGCTGACCTTGAGCATGG
>CAJDWX010000069.1_pt1 | contig 11064 bp, 11 predicted proteins | sample 7391741 | NCBI WGS metagenome assembly CAJDWX01 (sample SAMEA7055741, study PRJEB34461) | soil metagenome | biome: terrestrial ecosystem; feature: Peninsula; material: soil | place: Antarctica | collected 2016
CCTGCTGATTGGCGCTGCCGGCTTTGCCTGGCAGGCCAAGCTGGCCAATGCCCGAGCCGACGAGCTCTACCAAGTGACGCTATTCCAGGCAAACATGCTGAGTCAGGTGGATCCCACCAGCGCCGGCCTGCTGCTATCGGATGACGTGCACTCACAGTTCGCCGCCGCACTGGAAAAGACACCTGGCAGCGAGTCCGAACACGCCACACGACGCGAGCAGTTCGCCAAGCAGTGGCAGCTGGTCAACGCCACCGATGCAGCGCGCAACCTGATCGACAGCACCATCTTGAAACCCTCAGCAGCCGCTATCGATGCCCGCTTCGAGAATCAGCCATTCGTAGCAGCCGCGCTGCGGCAAGTACTGGCCAGCCGTTACGAGGAACTGGGACTGTATGACGCTGCGCTGCCGCTGCAAACCAGCGCGCTCGAAACGCGCGTGACGCTACTCGGCGAAGATAACAAGGAAACAACGGCATCGATGAACAGCATGTGTGTGCTGCTGGAGGACCGCGGCGAGTTGACCGAAGCGGAGGCGATCTGTCGACGGGCGTTGGCATCTCGCCAAAGCGTATTGGGGCTGGATCACCCGAGCACGCTGGAGTCGCTCAACAATCTCGGCATTGTGCTGGGCGATGCGGGCGCCTATGACGAGGCGGAGGCCGTCTTGCGCGAATCGCTAACGCGGCGTCGCAGCACCTTGGGCAACGATGACCCGAACACGATCGATGCCATGAACAACCTCAGCAATCTGCTGACCACACGCGGCAAGCTCGACGAAGCCGAACGACTGCTGCGCGAAGCGCCCCTGTCCGTCGCCGCACAGAAAAAGCTGGAGCGAGAATTTGCCGGGCGCGACCAGGAGTTGCAGAAGACCGCCAAGCAGGCACGCGACCTGCAGGCGCAGCTCGACAAAGACGGCGTGACGATGTCGGATGGCGACCGCAAGTCGAAGGAGCGCGACCTCAACAACCTCAACCTCGAGCTGCAGCGCAAGGGACGCGAATTCCGCGAAGACCTCAACCTGCGCCGCAACGAAGAGCTGGGCCATATCCAGGAGCGCGCACGCAAGGCGATCCAGGACATCGCCAAGTCTGAGAAGTTCGACATGATCGTCGAGCAGGCGGTATACGTCGATCCCAGGAATGACATCACCGACCGCGTGATGAAGGCCCTGGGCGGAAAGTAATCGTGACCGTGGAAACTAAACACGGCTGCGCGAGATAGACAGCCGATGGCCTTTACGCTGGCCGAACTGGTTGCGCGTTTTGGCGGGGAGTTGCTGGGCGATGGCGGCATCACGATTCGTCAGGTTGCGCCGCTGGACCAGGCGCAGGCTGACGAAATCGGCTTTGTCTCGCAAGCCCGGTATTTGGCTCAACTGGCCGACACGCACGCCGCCGCAGTAATCCTGCCGATGGACGCGCGTGATGCCACTGCGCTGCCGCGCATCCTCACGCCCAATCCCTACCTGTATTTCGCGCGCGTCTCGGGCCTACTGAATCCGCCGCCGTGCCCGCCCGCAGGCATTCACCCCTCTGCAAGCGTGGCGCCGGATGCGGAGATTGCCGCCGACGCCAGCATCGGCGCCGGTGCGGTGGTCGGTGCCGGTGCGGTGGTTGGCGCGCGCACGGTGATCGGTCCCAACTGCGTCGTCGGCGATCGCGCGCGAATCGGCGACGACTGTCTGCTGCATGCCAACGTCACGCTGTATCACCGCTGCGAAGTAGGTGATCGCGCCATTCTGCATTCGGGTTGCGTGATCGGTTCCGACGGCTTTGGCTTTGCACCAAACGGCGGCCGCTGGGAAAAAATCCCGCAGATCGGTCGTGTGCTGATCGGCGACGACGTCGAAATCGGCGCCTGCACCACGATCGACCGCGGTGCGCTGGACGATACGGTGATCGAAGAGGGCGTCAAGCTCGACAACCTGATCCAGGTGGCGCACAACGTGTCGATTGGCGCGCACACCGCGATCGCCGCCTGCACCGGCATCGCCGGCAGCGCAAAGATCGGCCGCCACTGTACCATCGGTGGTGCAGCGATGATCTTCGGCCACATCGAGATCGCCGACGGCACCCGTATCTCGACCAATACGCTGATCACCAAGTCGTTGCCGAAGGCGGGCACCTATACGTCGGCACTGCCCTTCTCCGAGCACAGCGTGTGGCAGAAAAATGCGATACATATGCGCAACCTCGACAAACTGGCGAGCCGCATCAAGCAACTCGAAAAACGCCTAACCGAACTGGAAAGCAAATCATGATCATGGACATCGAGCAGGTCATGCAGTACCTGCCGCACCGCTACCCCTTCCTGCTGATCGACAAGGTGATCGAGCTCGAACTCGGCAAAAGCATTACCGCGATCAAGAACGTCACCATCAACGAGCCTTTTTTTCAGGGGCACTTCCCCTGTTCGCCGGTGATGCCGGGCGTGCTGATTCTGGAAGCAATGGCCCAGGCGGCGGGAATCCTGTCATTCAAGACCAAGAAATGCACGCCGGAACAGGTTGGCATCATCTACTTTGCCGGCATTGACAACGCGCGTTTCAAGAAACCGGTCAAGCCGGGCGACCAACTGGTGCTGAAAGCCGAGATCGTGCGCGAGATGCGCGGCATCTGGAAATATACGGGACGGGCCGAAGTGGACGGCGCGCTGGTGGCCGAAGCCGACCTGATGGCGACCCTGCGCGACAAACCCTGATATGGCGACGATTCACCCCACCGCGCTGGTCGCGCCGGGCGCACGACTTGCCGACGACGTCGAAATCGGTCCCTATACGATCATCGGCGGGCACGTCGAGATCGGCGCTGGTACCACGGTCGGCGCGCATGCCGTGATTACCGGCTACACCACCATCGGCGCCCGCAACCAGATATTCCATTTCGTCTCGCTCGGCGAGGCGCCGCAGGACAAAAAATACGCCGGCGAACCGACGCGGCTGGAAATCGGCAACGACAACGTCATCCGCGAATTCTGCACCTTCAACACCGGCACCGTGCAGGATCGCGGCGTCACCACTATCGGCTCGCACAACTGGATCATGGCCTACGTCCACATCGCGCATGACTGCGCGGTGGGCGATAACACCATCTTTGCCAACAATGCCTCGCTGGCCGGCCATGCCGAGATCGGCGACTGGGCAATCCTCGGGGGTTTCACCGGCGTGCATCAGTTCTGCAAGGTCGGTGCCCACGTGATGATCGGCATCGCAAGCGTGGTGGTCAAGGACATTCCGCCCTTCATCATGGCGTCGGGCCAGCCGGCTGCGCCGCATGGGCTCAACAGCGAAGGCCTCAAGCGACGCGGGTTTTCCGCCGAGGCGATGACCGCCCTCAAGCGCGCCTACAAGACGCTCTATCGTGAAGGCAACACCTTGGCGGAAGCGCAGGCCAGGCTCGCACCCGAAGGCGCGAAGCATGCCGAAGTGCAGCAACTGCTCGACTTCATCGCACGCAGCGAGCGCGGCATCATCCGGTGACACTTGACCTTGGCGTGATCGCCGGCGAAGCATCCGGCGATCTCCTGGGTGCGCATTTCATCGCCGCACTCAAGCAAAACCATCCCGATTTGCAGGCTGCCGGCATCGCCGGTCCGCGCATGATCGAAGCCGGCGTCCGTGCGATCTATCCGAGCGAAAAGCTGGCGGTCAACGGCTACGTCGAGGTGTTGAGCCACTTGCCGGAACTGCTGTGGATCCGCTCGCGCATCACGCGTTACTTCCTGCACGAACGGCCACGCGTCTTCGTTGGCATCGATGCACCGGATTTCAACTTCACAGTGGAAGCGCGACTCAAGCAGGCCGGCATCCCTACCGTACATTTTGTCAGCCCGTCGATCTGGGCGTGGCGACCCGAGCGCATCCAGCGCATCAAACAGGCGGTGTCGCGCATGCTGGTGATGTTTCCCTTCGAGGAACAGATCTACCGCGACGCCGGCATTCCCGTCAGCTTCGTCGGCCATCCGCTGGCCGACGTCATTTCGCTCGAGCCCGATACCGCCGGCGCACGCGTGACGCTGGGGCTGCAAGCGGGGCCGGTCGTCGCACTGCTGCCGGGCAGCCGGTTGTCCGAGGTGAGGCGTCATGCGCGACTGATGCTGGAGGCTGCCGTGCGCATCCAGCGCCATCATCCCGATGCACAGTTCGTCGTGCCTGCCGCAAGCGAAGCTGCCAGCCGGTTGATCCACCAGGCGCGGCGGGGGCTGGAGGTGCCGCTGCACATGCTGGCCGGGCAGTCCCATGCCGCGCTGGCGGCCTGCGACGTGGCGCTGGTGGCGTCGGGCACGGCCACGCTCGAAGCCGCCTTGTTCAAGAAACCCATGGTCATCACCTATCGCATGCCTGCGCTGACCGCGCATCTGATGCGGAAAAAGGCGCTGCTGCCATGGATCGGGCTACCGAACATCCTGGTGCGCGATTTCGTGGTGCCGGAACGGGTGCAGGAAGCGGCGACACCCGACAATCTGGCAAACGATGCGTTGGCCTGGCTCGACGATGCGCCACGCCGAGCAGCGGTCAGCGAAACGTTCCACACGCTGCACCTGAGCTTGCGGCAGGATGCCAGCGCACGCATCGCCGAGGCGGTCCAGCCTTATCTGGAGGAGAGCGCATGACGCTGCGCCAGCCGATCATCCTGCATGTCGGGCCACTCGGCCTGTGCGGCGTCGACGAAGCCGGCCGCGGACCGCTGGCAGGACCGGTGATGGCGGCTGCCGTCATGCTCGATCCCGGGCAGCCGATCGACGGACTGCGCGATTCCAAGAAACTCAGTGCCGCCGCGCGCGAGCGCCTGGCCGACGAGATCCGCCACCGGGCCGCCGCCTGGTGCGTGGCCGAGGCCAGCGTCGAGGAAATCGATCGCCTGAATATCCTGCAAGCCACCCTTTTGGCGATGCAGCGCGCCGTGGCCGGGTTGGGGCGCGCGCCCGACGACGTGTGGGTCGACGGCAACCGCTGTCCGGACTGGGCGTGGCGGTCGCAGGCCGTGGTCAAGGGCGACGACAAGGTGGCGGCGATTGCCGCAGCCTCGATCCTGGCCAAGACCGTGCGCGACCACTACATGTGCCGTCTGCACGAAGATTTTCCCGCCTACGGATTCGCCCGGCACATGGGCTATGGTACCGCGCTGCACCTCGCGGCACTGAAGGCGCATGGTGCGTGCCCGCAACACCGGCGCACCTTTGCACCGGTTAAACTCGTTCTCGACCAGGCCACATTTTTCTGAAAGGAATCCTCATGAATCTGATGCTGTTTCTGCATGTTTTGGGTGTCGTCGTCTGGGTGGGCGGCATGTTCTTCGCCTACATGGCGCTGCGCCCGGTGGCGGCCAGCGTGCTCGAACCACCGCAGCGGCTGACGCTGTGGGCGGGCGTGTTCGGCAAGTTCTTCCCCTGGGTGTGGGTGTCGGTCGTCCTGATCCTGCTGAGCGGGCTGGACATGCTGATGCGAGTGGGCGGTGCGGCAGCGCCGCACTACGTGATGACCATGCTGGTTCTGGGCGTGGTGATGATGCTGATTTATGCACACGTGTTTTTCGCATCCTACAAAAAGCTCAAGCGTGCGGTCGGCCAGCAGGACTGGAAAGCGGGCGGCGCGGCACTGGCAAAGATCCGCAGGCTGATCGGCATCAATCTCGTCATCGGGCTGGTAACGATTGCCGTGGTGTTTGGCGGGCGTGCGCTGGCGCTGGGCTAGGACATGCGGCGTTTGAGGAAGACCAAGCCGCTTTAGGTCTCGCCGGCTTTAGGGCTTGTCCTGCGCAGGCGCGTTTTAGGGCTCGTCCTGCGCTGGCGCCGCCAGCAGGCGATCGGCAGTTTGCCGGATGGTATCGGAGCGCGCTTCACACTGCAGTTCGGCGTGAAAATGGCCGTCGCGATACAGGTAGATCGTAGGCAGGTGAAAGATACCGAAATAACGCGCCACCCCCGTAGCCTCACTGACATCGACTTCGTGGAATGCGGCGTCCAGGCCGGCAAGCGCCTGCGGCAAGAGCTGTTTCCAGGCCCGGCATGCGCCGCAGTGCGGCGCGGTGAACAATACGATGGCGACACCGGAGGAAACGGCGAGGCGGCCATGATAGCTGCCTTCGGCCAGGCGCGAGAATTCGGCCGGGGCAGGCAGGTCTTGGCTGGTAGAATCGCGGTTTTCCTCGTGGCTGGCGCGCATGCTGTTTCTCGAACTCTTCGGTGATCTGCTGCTCATCCTCGTGGCGGCAGAAGTCTTTGTCAACGCGCTCGAACACCTGGGCGAAAAGCTGCACATCTCGGAAGGTGTAACCGGTTCGTTATTCGCCGCGATCGGCACCGCCATGCCCGAAACCCTGGTTCCCTTGCTGGCGATTTTTGCGGGTACCGGCAATACCGCCATCAATCAAGAAATTGGCGTCGGTGCCATCCTGGGCGCACCGCTGATGCTGTCGACCCTGTCGCTGTCATTGATGAGCGTGGCAGTGCTGAAACGCCGCGGTATCCGGGGCCATTTCACGCCCGAGAAGACCGGGCTCAAGCGCGACCTGGATTTCTTTCTTATGTCCTTCCTGCTGGCGTTTTTCGCCATGTTCGTGCCGCACGGCGAGGGCTGGGTGCGCGGTGGACTCGCCTTCGTCATGGTGATGATCTATTTCGTCTACGTCATGCTGACGCTGCGCGCATCGGCCAAACTGGTCGAAGATGGGCATGCGACCGAAGCCGGATCGACCATGCTGCTGACACGCCTTGGTTTGCCGCAGAACCTGTTCTTCATCCTGGTGCAGTTGGCGCTTGGACTGGCATTGCTGATCACCGGCGCCAAGGGCTTCATCCACGGTGTAGAGGAAGCCGCACCCATCCTCGGCATCTCGGCGCTGCTGCTGTCGCTGATGATCATCCCGATCGCGACGGAGCTGCCGGAGAAGGTGAACTCGATCCTGTGGATCCGCAAGCGCAAGGATACGCTGGCGTTCGGCAACATCACCGGTGCGATGGTATTCCAGGGCACGCTGCTACCCGCCATCGGGGTTTCGCTGACGCCGTGGGCGCCGCAAAAGGAAGTCCTGCTGGGTGTGGCGATCACGCTGGTCGCGGCTTTCTGGCTGCGCTGGGCCGCTTTGAATGGCGGCCTGCGGGTGTGGCACCTGTTCGTTAACGGCGCGTTATATGTGACCTATCTGACGGTCGTTCTGGTCTGAGCGATTTCACCTAGCCGGGTGGCTCGCGACGGAACGGCCCCTCCATCTCGTCCATGTAATGGCTGATGGCATCGGTCTCGCGTTCCAGGAAGCGGTCGACCGCCTCACGGAATTCGGCATTTTCCAGCCAGTGCCAGGAATGTGTGGTGGTGGGGACAAGCCCGCGTGCGAGCTTGTGTTCGCCCTGTGCACCGCCCTCGAATACCTGCAGCCCGTTCGTGATCGCGTACTCGATGCCCTGCTGGTAGCAGGTTTCGAAATGCAGTCCCGGCAGATATTCCAGCGTGCCCCAGTGACGGCCATACAGGCGCTGGCCATCTTTCATGCAGAACGAGCAGGCGACGGGCTCGCCGTCCCTGTCGGCAATGATGAGCACCAGATTGTCGGGCAGGGTCTCGCGCAGTCCCGCGAAAAAAGCCTGGTTGAGATGCGGCTCGCTGCGATGACGGGCATAGGTGTCGGCGTAGCAGCGATGGAAATGATCCCAGTCGGCATCGCTGCTGTCACGACCTTCGACCCAGCGGAACGTCACGCCGAGACGGGCGAGCTTCTTTCTTTCCTGGCGGATTTTCTTACGCTTGTCGTGCGTCATCGCGGCGAGAAATGCATCGAAATCGACATAGCCTACGTTGTTCCAGTGGAACTGAAAGCCGCTGCGATGCATCAGCGGCAGCGCTTCGAGCGCGGCGTGGTCCGGCGCGGTCGGGAACAGGATATGAAAGGACGAAAATCCCAGATCGTGGGTGAGCTTCAGGGCTGCCTGGACCAGCATCGTGCGGTCGGCATCATTGTGGGCCAGCAGACGCGGTCCGGGTACCGGCGAGAAAGGGACGCAGCACACCAGCTTGGGGTAGTAGTTCAGGCCATGCCGCCGGTAAGCATCGGCCCAGGCCCAGTCGAACACGAATTCGCCCCAGGAATGATGCTTGACGTACAGCGGCATCGCGGCGTCGAGCCGGCCGTCGCGGAATAGCACCAGATGGACCGGTTCCCAGCCAATGTCGGGCCCGACACAACCGGTCTCTTCCAGCGCATGCAGAAAGGCGTGCTGCAGGAAGGGCGAGTCGCCAGCCAGCGCGTTCCACGCGTCGGCGGACAGCTCTGCAATACGCGGAATGACGCGGATGACAGCTTCCGCATCGGAGGGGTTTGCTTCAAAATGCACGTTTTGGCGAGCTTCCATCGAAAAACACAATGAACCTGCATGAATATCAGGCCAAACAAATCCTGCGATCGGGCAACATTAACACGCCGCGCGGCATGGCTGCGACGAGCGCCGACGCTGCAGTCAGCGCCGCTGGCGAATTGGGTGGCGACGCCTGGGTGGTGAAAGCGCAGATCCATGCCGGTGGGCGCGGCAAGGTGGGCGGCGTCAAGTTGGTGAAAAGCCTCGACGAGGTGCGTAGCCTGGCCGGATCGTTGCTCGGTAAGGTCTTGGTGACCAAGCAGAATGCACCCGATGGCCAGCCGGTGAATCAGGTGTTGGTGGAAGAAACACTGCCGATCGCGCGCGAATTGTATTTGTCGCTGCTGGTCGATCGCGAGACGGAGCGGGTGGCGATCGTCGCCTCCGTCGCCGGCGGGATGGAGATCGAGGAAGTGGCTCGCGCCACGCCGGACAAGATCCTGACCGAGACCTGTGACCCGTTGCTGGGCGTGCAGGATTTCCAGTGCCGCGCACTGGCCTTCGCGCTGGAACTGAACGGCGAGGCCTACAAGGATTTCTGCCGGCTGCTGCCCGCTTTGTATCGCGTATTCATCGCCAACGATCTCAGCCTGCTCGAAATCAATCCGCTGGTGGTGACGACCGACAACCGCGTGTTGCCGCTCGACTGCAAGATGAGCGTCGACGACAACGCGCTGTATCGTCGCAAGGCCCTGGCTGAACTGCGCGACGACAGCCAGATCGACGCCAAGGAAGCTGCGGCCAAGATGCTCGGCACGAATATGAGCACGTATCAATCCGGAGGGCGGCACCCCAGCAAACTTCCTCGACGTCGGTGGTGGCGCCACACCCGAGACGGTCGCGCAGGGCTTCAAGATCATCCTGCTCGATCCCAACGTCCGGGCCGTGCTGATCAATATCTTCGGCGGCATCGTGCGCTGCGACGTCATCGCCGAAGGCATCATCCAGGCGGTGAAGGAAGTCGGCGTCAAGGTGCCGGTGATCGTGCGGCTGGAAGGCACCAATGCCGAACTGGGCCGCAAGCTGCTGGCCGAATCCGGACTGGCGATCCTTGCAGCGGACAGCCTCACTCATGCGGCAAGACAAGCCGTGGCTGCAGCGTAATGAAAAAAACAATTAACCACAGAGGCACAGAGGCACAGAGTTTTTCTCTGGGTTTCTCTATGCCTCTGTGTCTCTGTGGTGAGAATTCATGAGCATTCTGGTCAACAAAGACACCCGCGTCATCTGCCAGGGCTTTACCGGCAAGCAGGGTACGTTTCACTCCGAACAGGCCATCGCATACGGCACCAAGATAGTTGGCGGTGTGACGCCGGGCAAGGGCGGGCAGACGCATTTGAACCTGCCGGTATTTAACACCGTACGCGACGCCGTGCGACAGACTGGTGCCAACGCGACGATGATCTACGTACCGGCCGCGTTTGCTGCCGATTCGATCCTCGAAGCCGCGGACGCGGGTATCGGGATAATCGTCTGCATCACCGAGGGCATTCCGGTATTGGATATGCTCAACGTCAAGGCCGCACTGCGTGCCAATGGTGCGAAACTGATCGGCCCCAACTGCCCCGGCATCATCACCTCGGGCGAATGCAAGATCGGCATCATGCCCGGCGTCATCCATCAAAAAGGCCGGATCGGCATCGTCTCGCGCTCTGGCACGCTCACCTACGAAGCGGTGCACCAGACTACGCAACTGGGCCTCGGTCAGTCGACCTGTGTCGGCATCGGCGGCGATCCGATCAAGGGGCTGGATTTCATCGATTGCCTTGAGCTGTTCGAGGCTGACCCGCAGACCGAAGCCGTGATTCTGGTCGGCGAGATCGGCGGCAGCCGCGAGGAAGAAGCGGCCGAGTACATCCGTTCCAACATGAAGAAACCCGTGGCAGCCTACATCGCTGGGCGCACCGCGCCCACGGGCAAGCGCATGGGCCATGCCGGTGCGATCATTGCCGGTGGCGCCGGCACGGCAGATGCGAAGATCCGTGCGCTGGAGTCAGCCGGGGTCGTCGTCGCGGCAAGCCCGGCGGGCCTGGGCGAAGCAGTGCAGCAAGCGCTTGCGGCGCGATGAAACCTGCCTGATGAAACTCGGGATCGCCCAGCTCAATCCCACGGTCGGTGACATCGCCGGTAACGTGGCACGGCTGCTGGCTGCGGCGAAGGAGTCGCATGCTGCCGGCGCCGCCTTGCTGCTCACGCCCGAAATGTCGATCTGCGGCTATCCGGCCGAAGACCTGGTGCTGCGTCACGATTTCACGGCGGCGTGCGAAGCGGCTGTTCGGCAATTGGCGGCCGATGCGCCGTCGGAACTCGCGCTGATCGTGGGCTACCCCGAGCGCAGTGACGATGGGCTGTTCAATGCCGCGGCGGTGTTGCGCGGTGGCCACGTCGAGCGGGTGTACCGTAAGCACCATCTGCCGAGTCATTCTGTCTTCGACGAGGAGCGCGTGTTCGACAGCGGCGCCGCCGCGTGCGTTTTCGCGTGCGACGGCGTGACGTTCGGCCTCAATATCTGTGGCGACATCTGGGAGCCGGGGCCAGCGACGCGTGCGAGCGAAGCGGGTGCCGAGTGGCTGCTGGTACCGAACGCCTCGCCCTATCACCTCAACAAGGAAAGCGAGCGGCTTGCCGTGGCGCTCGCGCGCCAGCTCGAGTCCGGCCTGCCGATCGTGTACGCGAATATGGTGGGAGGGCAGGACGAACTGGTGTTCGACG
>CAJDWX010000057.1_pt1 | contig 10630 bp, 9 predicted proteins | sample 7391741 | NCBI WGS metagenome assembly CAJDWX01 (sample SAMEA7055741, study PRJEB34461) | soil metagenome | biome: terrestrial ecosystem; feature: Peninsula; material: soil | place: Antarctica | collected 2016
CCGTGTTGATCTAGCGCAGGAAGGGGAAGGGATTGTGCGTGACCGCAACCGCCACGATATAGCCGAACACGACCAGGGCGGCGATCCAGGCGGCGATACGGATGCGTTTGGTCCGACCGCGTTTGATGGCGATGGTTCCGAGCACGATGTACAGGATCAGGCCGAAAAGTTTGGCGGTGAGCCAGCCGTTCACCAGCGGATACTGCCCCAGCATGATGGCAAGGACAAAGCCGCTGACCAGCAGCACGGTGTCGTTGACGTGCGGGACGATGCGCACCCAGCGCACCTGCAGTTGGGCAGAGTCGGCCATCATCCAGACGCCGCGCAGGACGAACAGCGCCAGCGTGATGGTGACGGTGGTGAGGTGGATGTGTTTGATGAGGCCGTAATCCATGGTTCAGAGCGCTAGGTAGTCGAGGGTTTCGAGCGCACGATAGATCTCTGCATGGGCACCCCAGGTGTGGGGTCGGTCAGTCGCGTCGAGATAGCCCCAGGCGGCAACCAGCGCTGGCATGGAGGCGGCATGGGCGGCCTGGATATCGCGTTCGGCGTCGCCCAGATAGAGGCACTGCGCCGGTGTGACGCCACACAGTTCGGCGGCGGCAAGCATCGGCGCCGGGTGCGGCTTGGATTGCGGACAGGTGTCGCCGGAGACGATGCAGGCGGCGCGCTCGGCCAGGTCGAGGATGGACATCAGGGGCTCGGTAAAGCATGCCGGCTTGTTGGTGACCACGCCCCATTTGAGCTGGCGCGCTTCGAGGGCGTCGAGCAGTTCGAGAATGCCGGGGAAAGGTCGCGAGTAGCGGCAGACATTGTCGGCATACAACTGCAGGAACTCTTCCCGCATGGACGCAAAATGGGGATCGTCAGGATGCAGGTCGAAGCCGACGCCGAGCAGGCCGCGCGCACCGTGCGAGGCCTGTGGGCGGATGATGTCGTCGGCCAGCGCGGGTAGGCCATGGCGCGCACGTTGCAAATTGAGTGCGTGGCCGAGGTCGGGCGCGGTATCGACCAGCGTGCCGTCGAGGTCGAACAGGACGACGTGGATGTTCTCGATCTTCACGGACCTATTCTCCTCGCTGCGTTGCCATCAGGTAGTTGACGTCGGTGTTGGCTTCCAGCTTGTAGACCTTGGTCACCGGGTTGTAGGTCATGCCGATGAGTTCGCGGGTGTCGAGCCCGCCTTCGCGCGCCATACGGGCGAGTTCGGCAGGCTGGATGAATTTGGCGTAGTCGTGGGTACCGCGTGGCAATAGCTTGAGCACATATTCGGCGCCGACGATGGCGAAGAGATAGCTCTTGGCGTTGCGGTTGAGCGTCGAAAAGAACACCCAGCCGCCCGGCTTGACCAGCTTGGCGCAGGCGGCGACTATCGAGGCCGGATCCGGTACGTGTTCGAGCATTTCCATGCAGGTGACGATATCGAATTCGCCGGCGTGCAGGGCGGCGTGGTCTTCGGCGGATATCAACTCGTAGTCGACGTTATGGCCCGATTCCAAGAGGTGCAGCTTGGCGACCTTGAGCGCCTTCTCGGAGAGATCGATGCCGCTGACCGCAGCGCCAGCAGCCGCCATCGCCTCGGTCAGGATGCCGCCGCCGCAGCCGACGTCGAGCACTTTCTTTCCGGCGAGTGGTGCCTGCTTGTCGATCCACTTCAGGCGCAGCGGATTGATTTCGTGGAGCGGCTTGAATTCCGAGTTCGGGTCCCACCAGCGGTGAGCGAGGTCGGAAAACTTGGCGATTTCGGCAGCGTCAACGTTGCTCATGGCTATCCTTGTGGGGCGAGTTTGGTGCGCCAGTAGGCGGCGCGGGCGGTCAGGTCGTCGATATCGAGATCGACCAGCCGACGGTCATTCAGTTTCATTCTGCCGTCGATCCAGACATGCGTGACGTGCTCGCGCCCTGCAACGTAAACCAGGTGCGAGACCGGGTCAAATACCGGCTGGACGGTCAAGCCACGCAGGTCGACCGCGACCAGGTCGGCACGCTTGCCGATGGCAATACTGCCGATCCGGTCGTCGAGGTTGAGTGCGCGGGCAGCGTCCAGTGTGGCCATTTTCAGCGCGGCAGCGGCGGGCAGGGCGGTGGCGTCGCCGCTGGTACCCTTTGCCAGCAGCGCGGCCAGGCGCATCTCGGCGAACAGATCGAGGCGGTTGTTGCTGGCGGCGCCGTCGGTGCCGAGGCCGAGATTGACGCCTGCCCGCAGGAGTTCGGACACCGGCGCGATACCGGAGGCCAGTTTCAGGTTCGAGGTCGGGCAATGCGCCACGTGGCAGCCGTGCTGCGCCAACAACCCGATTTCAGCCTCGTTCACGTGCACCGCGTGGACACCGATGAAATTCGGCCCCAGCAGGCCCAGCCGGGCCAGCCGTTCCAATGGCCGTACGCCGTATTGCTTGACGCTATCGTGGATTTCGTCGGTGGTTTCGTGGATATGGGTATGGATCGGTAGGCTCAGTTGTTCGGCCAGGGTGTTGATGCGGCTGAAGGTGGCATCTGTAATGGTGTAGGGCGCATGTGGGGCGAATGCGAAGCCCAGTAGCGGCTCGTCCTTCAGCTCGTCGCGCAGAGCCAGCCCCTTGGCCAGGTAATCGTCGGCGTCCACGGCGTAGGCACTGGGAAACTCGAGCACGATCATGCCCAGCGTGGCGCGCATGCCAGCCTGCAGGAAGGCTTCGCCCGCCGCCTGCGGGAAGAAATACATGTCGTTGCAGGCGGTGACGCCGCCGGCCAGCATTTCTGCGGCGGCCAACAGGGTGCCGTCGCGCACGAAGGCCTCGGACAGGTGTTTTTTCTCGGCTGGCCAGATGCACTCGTTGAGCCAGGTCATCAGCGGCAGGTCGTCGGCGAAGCCGCGAAACAGCGACATCGCGGCATGGCCGTGCAGGTTGATCAGGCCCGGGATCAGCGCTTGGCCGGGCAGGCTAAGCGTTTGTGCGGCATCGTAATGCGTCCGGGCCGCATCGGCGGGCAGCATGTCGAGAATCCGTCCGTCTTGTACGACGACCGCGTGATCGGTCAGCGACCCGGCCGGTTCGACGGGTACCACCCATTGCGGCAGGAGAAGGAGGTCGGCTGGGGCTTTCATGGTGGCGTGGATTCTCGTCGTTTACGATTGGATTGGCAAAGGCGGTCGCGGTTTGGCATAGGCGGTCGAGTCTGCTGGCCATGCTAAAATCGCGTGCTTTAAAAGTCTGAATAAATAAAAAGCCGGTTATGGAACAGTTTGCCAAGGAAACCCTCCCGGTCAGTCTGGAAGAGGAGATGCGGCGTTCATACCTCGATTACGCCATGAGCGTGATCGTGGGTCGGGCGCTGCCAGATGTACGCGATGGTCTGAAGCCGGTGCATCGCCGCGTGCTGTTCGCGATGAACGAGTTAGGCAACGACTGGAACAAGGCTTACAAGAAGTCGGCCCGCGTGGTTGGCGACGTCATCGGTAAATACCACCCGCACGGCGACACCGCGGTGTACGACACCATGGTGCGGATGGCGCAGGACTTCTCGCTGCGCTATCCGCTAATTGACGGCCAGGGCAACTTCGGTTCGGTCGACGGCGACAACGCGGCGGCGATGCGTTATACCGAAGTGCGCATGTCGAAGATCGCCCACGAACTGCTGGCCGACCTCGACAAGGAAACGGTCGACTTTGGTCCCAACTACGACGGTTCCGAGCACGAGCCGCTGGTGATGCCGACCCGGATCCCCAACCTCTTGATCAACGGCTCATCGGGTATTGCGGTGGGCATGGCAACCAACATCCCGCCACACAATCTCACCGACATCTGCATCGCGCTGTTCGCACTGCTGGACGATCACGAAATTGATATCGAATCCTTGATCAACATCGTCAAGGCGCCGGATTTCCCGACCGCCGGCATCATCTATGGTCTCTCCGGCGTGCGCGACGGCTATCGCACTGGCCGCGGCCGGGTGGTGATGCGTGCCACCTGCCACTTCGAGGATGTCGGCAGGGAAGGCGGCAAGCAGGCGATCATCATCGACGAACTGCCGTATCAGGTGAATAAAGCCAACCTGCTGATCAAGATCGGCGAGCTGGTGCGCGAAAAGCAGATCGACGGTATCTCCGACCTGCGCGACGAATCCGATAAATCGGGCATGCGCGTCTACATCGAGCTGAAGCGTGGCGAGAATGCCGATGTGATCCTGAACAATCTGTACAAGCAGACGCAGATGCAGGACACCTTCGGCATGAACATGGTCGCGCTGATCGAAGGCCAGCCACGCCTGCTCAACCTGAAGGAAATGCTCGACGCCTTCTTGCGCCATCGCCGTGAAGTTGTCACCCGCCGCACCGCATTCGAACTCAGGAAGGCGCGCGAACGCGGTCACATCCTGGAAGGCCTGGCCGTGGCGCTAGCCAACGTCGATGAGATCGTCGAACTGATCAAATCGTCGGAAACGCCGGCGATCGCCAAGGAGCGCCTGCTCGAGCGTGCCTGGAAATCGGCGATGGTCGAGGAGATGCTGGCACGCATCGATCCCGAGTATTCGCGTCCACTGAACACGGGCCCCGAATTCGGCCTGCACGCCGACGGCTACCGATTGTCCGAGATTCAGGCGCAGCGCATTCTGGAAATGCAGCTGCAGCGCCTGACCAATCTGGAGTCGGACAAGATCATCGGCGAGTACAAGGACATCATGGCGAAGATCGCCGACCTGCTCGACATTCTCGCCAATCCTTCCCGCATCACCCAGATCATCCGCGAGGAACTGACCCAGATCCAGGGGCAGTTCGGCGACGCCCGTCGCTCGGCCATCGTCGAGAACGCGCAGGACATGTCGATGGAAGACCTGATCAAGCCGGAAGAGATGGTCGTGACGTTGTCGCATGGCGGTTACATGAAGACTCAGCCGATGGACGATTACCGCGCGCAGAAACGTGGTGGGCGCGGCAAGATGGCAGCAGGCACCAAGGACGAAGACTTCATCGAGAAGATGTTCGTCGCCAACACCCACGATTACATCCTCTGTTTTTCGAGCCGCGGGCGGATGTACTGGCTCAAGGTCTACAACGTACCGCAGGGCGGACGTGGCGCGCGCGGCAAGCCCATCGTCAACCTGCTGCCGCTGGAAGACGGCGAGAAGATCAACACGCTGCTGCCGGTCAAGACTTTCGACGACGAGCATTACGTGTTCATGGCGACCAGCAACGGCATCGTCAAGAAAACGCCGCTCTCCGACTTCTCGCGTCCGCGCACGGCCGGCATCATCGCGGTGGCGCTGGATGACGGTGACTTCCTCATCGGCGCGTCGATCACCGACGGTCGTCACGACGTGATGCTGTTCTCCGACGGCGGCAAGGCGGTGCGCTTCGACGAAAACGACGTGCGCCCGATGGGCCGCACCGCGCGTGGCGTGATCGGCATGAAGCTGGCCACGGGCAAGAAGCTGATTTCACTGCTGGTGGCCGAGGACGAGAACGACTTCGTGCTGACCGCGACCGAAAATGGCTTCGGCAAGCGTACTTCGATCGCCGAATACACCCGCCACGCGCGTGCAACCCAAGGCATGATCGCGATCCAGACCAGCGAGCGTAATGGCAAGGTTGTGGCCGCCACGCTGGTGAAGCCTGACGACGAGATCATGCTGATCACTACCGGCGGCGTGTTGATCCGCACCCGTGTCAATGAAATCCGCGCCATGAGTCGGTCGACCCAGGGCGTCACCCTGATCAATCTGGACAAAGGCGAAAAACTGATCAGCCTGGAGAAAGTGGCTGAACCCGACAACGAAGAGGAAGAACCAGCATGACCATTTACAACTTTAGTGCCGGCCCGGCCGTGCTACCCCGGGATGTGCTGCAGCAGGTGCAGGCCGAGCTCGTCGACTGGCACGGCAGTGGCATGTCGGTGATGGAAATGAGCCATCGCGGCAAGGAATTCATGGGTATTGCCGCCGAGGCCGAAGCCGACCTGCGCGAACTGATGGGCATCCCCGCCAACTACAAGGTGCTGTTCCTGCAGGGTGGGGCATCGAGCCAGTTCGCCATGGTGCCGATGAACCTTCTGCGCAGCAAGACAAGCGCCGATTACCTGAACACAGGCGAGTGGTCGAAAAAAGCCATCAAGGAAGCCAAGCGCTACGGCGCGGTGAACGTGGTGGCAACCAGCGAAGACAAGAACTTCAGCTATGCACCAACCCAGGATCAATGGAAGCTCGATTCCGACGCCGCCTATGTCCATTACACGCCGAACGAAACCATCGGTGGCGTGGAAATTTTCTGGACCCCACAGACTGGCAGTGTGCCGCTGGTGGCCGACATGTCGTCGACCATTCTGTCGCGTCCGATCGACGTGTCGAAATTCGGCGTGATCTACGCTGGCGCGCAGAAAAACATCGGTCCGGCCGGACTCACCATCGTCATCGTTCGCGACGACCTGATTGGCGAGACGCTGAAAGGCACGCCGACCATGTTCGATTACAAGATCCACGCCGACAACGGCTCGATGTACAACACGCCAGCCACGTTCGCCATGTACGTGGCGGGACTGGTGTTCAAGTCGCTGAAGACGCGCGGCGGACTCGCCGCGATGGAAAAGACCAACCGCGAGAAGTCGGGCCTTCTGTATGACTACCTCGATGCGACCAACTTCTACGCCTCGCCAGTGGCGAAGGAGAACCGCTCGCTGATGAACGTGCCGTTCACCCTCAAGGACGCCGCGCTCGACGAAGCCTTCCTCAAGGCTGCCAAGGAGCGCGGCATGATCCAGCTCAAAGGCCACCGCTCAGTCGGTGGTATGCGTGCCTCGATCTACAACGCCATGCCGGTCGAGGGTGTACGGGTGCTGGTCGATACCATGCGCGAATTCGAGAAGAATCATGGCTAAGCCGCGCAAGATTCTCACCCTCAACGCGATTTCCGCACGTGGTCTGGCGCGTTTGCCCGAGCACTACACCGTCGGCGGCGATGTGGCCGATCCGGATGGCGTCCTGGTGCGCTCGGCCAACATGCACGAGATGGACATTCCCGCTTCGGTGCAGGCGATCGGCCGCGCCGGCGCCGGCACCAACAACATCCCGGTGAAAAACCTCTCGGAGCGCGGAGTGCCGGTGTTTAATGCGCCAGGCGCCAACGCCAATGCGGTAAAAGAACTGGTGATCGCCGGCATGTTGATGGGCGCGCGCAACCTGGTGCCTGCCCTCAAGTTCGTCGAAGGCCTGTCGGGTGCGGACGAAGCCATGCACAAGGCGACCGAAGCCGGCAAGAAGCAGTTCGGCGGCATGGAACTGCCCGGACGTACGCTCGGTATCATCGGTCTTGGCGCAATCGGTTCCTATATCGCCGAAGCCGCGATCAAGCTCGGCATGCACGTGGTCGGCTTCGATCCTGCGATCACGGTGGACGCCGCCTGGCGGCTGCCGTCGCAGGTCAAGCGCGCCGAGAGCGAAGAAGAAGTGCTGCGCCAGGCCGATTTCGTCACCCTGCACGTGCCGCTGCTGGACACCACACGCAATCTCATCAACGCCCAGCGCATTGGCGTCATGCGTCCCGGTGCGGTGCTGCTCAACTTTGCGCGCGAGGGCGTCGTCGACAATGCTGCCGTGATCGAGGCGCTCGATGCCGGCAAGCTGCATGCTTACATTTGCGACTTCCCGGCGAATGCGCTGAAGGGCCATGCCGGGGTCGTCACATTGCCGCATCTGGGTGCCAGTACCACCGAGGCCGAAGAAAACTGTGCGGTGATGGTGGCAGAGCAGCTCACCGACTATCTGGAAAATGGCAATATCCGCAATGCAGTCAACTTTCCAAACGTCAAACTGGCGCGTGAGTCGGCTTACCGCATCGCGATCGCCAACGCCAACGTGCCCAACATGGTCGGGCAGATTTCATCGGTGTTGGCAGCCGCCGGACTCAATATCCACAACATGGTCAACAAATCCAGAGGCGACATGGCCTATACCCTGACCGATGTCGACAGCGCGGTGAGTGATGCCGTGCTGGGCCAGTTGGCGGGGATTGCCGGCGTGCTCGCGGTGCGTTATCTGCCCAACACCTGATGCGATGGATGCGGCATTGAAGGCGCTGCGCGCGCGTATTGACGGTATCGACGACGCCATCCTGCAACTGGTGTCGGAGCGGGCGGACATCGCCCAACAGGTCGGACGCGCCAAGAGCGGCGAAAAAATCTACCGTCCCGAACGCGAGGCGCAGATCGTACGGCGCCTGCGTGACACCAATCCCGGTCCGCTCTCGGGCGATGCGGTCGAGCGCCTGATCCGCGAGATCGTCTCGGCTTGCCGTGCGCTGGAACAGACCACGCGGATCGCTTACCTCGGCCCGGCCGGTACGTTCAGCCAACAGGCGGTCCACAAGCATTTCGGTCACGAGGCCGAGGCGCTCGCCGAGGTCGACATCGACGCCTGCTTCCAGGCGGTGGAAACCGGGCGCGCCGATTTCGCCGTCGTGCCGGTGGAGAATTCGACTGAAGGTGCGATCAGCCGCACGCTCGATCTCATCGTCACCAGTCCGCTGAAAATCTGTGGCGAGATCATGTTGCCGATCCATCAGGCGCTTATGAGGAAACAGGGCGGGCTGAGTGGTATCCAGCGGGTGTATGGCCATGCGCAATCGCTGGCCCAGTGCCAGCACTGGCTCAGCCGTCATCTTCCCGATGCCGAACGTGTCAGCGTCGTCAGCAACAGCGAGGGCGCGCGCCGCGCAGCCACTGAACCTGACGCCGCTACGCTGGGCAGCAAAACGGCCGCCGAACTGTATGATCTTGACGTGGTGGAATCGTGCGTCGAGGATGAAGCCAGTAATACAACCCGTTTTCTGGTGCTGGGTCTAAACGATACGCCGCCGTCAGGTCGCGACAAGACCTCGCTGGTGATGAGCACGAAGAACGAACCCGGTGCGGTGGTCAGGCTCCTGCAGCCGCTCGCCGACGCCGGCATTTCCATGAGCAAGCTCGAATCGCGTCCGGCACGCGCGGGCAACTGGGAATACTTGTTCTTCGTCGTCTGCCAGGGCCACCGCCAGGATGCCAATCTGGCTACCGCGCTTGCCGACATCGAGGCGCGTGCCGCCTTCCTCAAAATCCTGGGATCCTATCCCGCGGCGTCGTGATGAATTGTTGTGAACCGACTTGTTCCGGCCTGGTGCCGCCGTACGTGCGCGCGATCGCCCCGTACCCGCCCGGCAAGCCCATTTCTGAACTCGCGCGCGAACTCGGGTTGAACGAAGCCGAGATCGTCAAGCTGGCATCGAACGAGAATCCGCTCGGCCCCAGCCCGATGGCCTTGGCGGCAGCACAGGACGCGCTGCACGACATGGCCCTGTATCCCGACGGCGCCGGTTTCGCACTGAAGGCGAAACTGTCGGTCCGGTTGGGCGTCGCGGCGAACCAGATCGTGCTGGGCAACGGTTCGAATGACATCCTGGACATGGCGGCACGTGCCTTTCTGGCACCGGGCACGTCGTCGGTTTATGCGCAGCATGCCTTTGCGGTTTACCCGATCGCCACTCAGACCGTGGGTGCGCACGGTATCGCAGTGCCAGCAAAGCACTACGGCCACGATCTCGCGGCGATGCGCGCGGCGATCCGCGACGATACCCGTGTGCTGTGGATCGCCAACCCCAACAATCCGACCGGGACCTTTCTGCCATGGGCAGAGATCGAGGCCTTCCTCGCGACCGTGCCACCGCAAGTGCTGGTGGTACTCGACGAAGCCTACGGCGAATACCTGCCGCCGGACGAGCGCTGCGACACTGCCGCCTGGCTGACGCGCTTTCCCAACCTGCTGATCAGCCGCACCTTTTCCAAGGCCTATGGCCTTGCCGGGCTACGCGTCGGCTACGGGGTTGGCAGCGTCGAGGTCATCGATCTGCTGAACCGGGTACGCCATCCTTTCAACATCAATGCGCCCGCGCTAGCCGCGGCCGAAGCGGCGCTCGACGACAGCGGGTTTCTGCTGCGCAGCTATGCGCTGAACAGCGCCGGCATGGCGCAACTGACGGCAGGATTGGCCGATATGAAGGTCGACATCGTGCCGTCGAAGGGCAATTTCCTGCTGGTCAAGGTGGGCGACGCCGCACGCATCAACGCCGAGCTATTGAAACGCGGCGTGATCGTGCGCCCGGTCGCCAATTACGGCCTGCCCGAGTTCCTGCGGGTGTCGGTGGGACTGGCCGGTCAGAATGCCCGTTTCCTCGATGCGCTGAAAGTTTGTCTGTGATCATCGACAAACTCGCCCTCGTCGGCACCGGCCTCATCGGTGGCTCGTTTGCGCTGGCGCTGAAGCAGGTCGGCGCGGTCCGCGAGGTGCTGGGCGTCGGGCGGAATCCCGCACGGCTCACCGTCGCGCGCGAACTCGGCCTGATCGACCGTGCCGTCGACTGGGCGGAGGCCGGGCAGGCCGACTGCATCCTGCTGGCGATGCCGGTGGGCGAGACCGAAGCCGTATTGAAGAAACTGGCACCGCATCTGAAAGCCGGCGCCATCGTTACCGATGCCGGCAGTACCAAGGCCGACGTGGTCGAGGCGGCACGCGCTGCACTAGGGTCACGTTTTGCTGATTTCGTACCGGGCCACCCCATTGCAGGTTCCGAACAAAGTGGACCCGGTGCGGCGCGCGCCGATCTCTATCAGGGCAAGCGCGTCGTGTT
>CAJDWX010000097.1_pt1 | contig 10348 bp, 8 predicted proteins | sample 7391741 | NCBI WGS metagenome assembly CAJDWX01 (sample SAMEA7055741, study PRJEB34461) | soil metagenome | biome: terrestrial ecosystem; feature: Peninsula; material: soil | place: Antarctica | collected 2016
GTCGTGGGACGCCTGCCACAGCAGGTCGCGCTGCATTTTCTGGATCATTGCGCTGTAGGAACGATCCATCAGCGGCAGTTCCAGATCCTCGGTCCACTGTGCTTCGCCGCCTTCCAGCGACTGCAGCAGATCCTCGCGCTTGAGGTCGAGTTTCTTGATGCCGCGGTAGTTGGCGAAGACGTAGACCGGCGGCTGGTCGCCGATCCAGATCAGGTTGAGCGGAGCGTCGAGTGACTTGAACTGTAGCCAGTCACCGACACGCAGCCGTTCCGCCAGGTTGTCCTGTGCCTCGGAGAGCGGTTCGCTGGCCGCATCGTCGAGGCGGGCGGCGACCGAGGTGCGCTGATGGTGCGATTTGCCTTCTTCGAACAGCGCCGTGGCGAGTTGGTCGACGATGCGGTCCTGCGCAAATTTGTCGGCGCATACCTGGGTCAGGGCCTGGTCGATGTGCTGCAGCAGAGCCTGGACCTGGGTGGTCGTGGGCGGTTCGGTCACGTCCGTATCCAGCCACATACACAATTGCTGCAACACCTGCCAAGCCTCGCGTGCTTCGTCGCTGTCGACGCCGTGGCGCATCTCGGCGATCAGCAGCACGTTGCGCCAGCCGCCGTTCAGCAGCTCGATGATGGCATTGGGCACCGCGCGTTCGTCCAGCCGCTTCAGCAGATCGCGCAGGATGCGCTGTTTGACGACCTCGGCGCGCTGGCGGCCTTCGCACATTTCCTGCAGGCGGAACACGCGCGCAGCGCGCTCGTGCAGCAGCGGCTTGACCACGCGCTCCAGTTGGGTGCGCGCTTCCTCGAACACGCCCGGGTTCTTGTCGGCCTCGGCGTTGATGCGGTCGGTCCAGCGGCTCATCAGGCGCAGCAGACGCGCGTCAGTGATCTTGCCGTCGTCACCGGCCACCATGCTGATGCGGTCGAGGGTGTTCAAAACCTTGTGCGCGGGGTGGGTGGGCGAGCCGAGGAATTCCGGATCAGACATCGCCAGCTTGATGAGGCTGGTTTCCAGCTGCTGGAAAAACGGCCGCATGCCTTCGCTGACCGACTTCTCGGCGTGCATGGTGTCGAACAGGGCACCGAACATGTCGACCGAGCGCTGCATCTCATGGGTGACGGCCGGTGGTAACGCACCCGCGGCAGCCAGGCGTTGCAGTACCGGAGAATGCGCGATGCCGGGCGTGCTGGACATCATGGCCTGGCCGGTCGCGTTGCCGCTGGCGCCCGCCGGTGCACCAGGCGACTGCGACGCATGGCCGGGCATGGTGCCGCCTGCGGTGGGTGCACCCATTGTGTCCATGGGGGCCGTCGCGCCCGGCGCCGCATCCGGCTGGCCACGGAAAAAGTCCAGCAGCGAGCCGGCCAGGCGATTGAGTGTGCCGCGCGGTTGTGTGGAGGGAGACGCGCTCGGCACTTCAGGCTGCGCAGAAGACGATTCATCGGCGCTGGACGCGGCAGCAGTGCGCTCCGGCGTCACGACAGGCGTGTGGCGCTCGACCTCGATCTGCGAAACGGGCAGCAGGGCCAACAGTTCGGCGTATAACGGCGCCAGTTGCTCGGCCAGCACGTCGCGCAGGGTTGCGTAGGCGATCTGACGCGCCTTGGCGGGCACCTGTACATCCTGCAATGCGCCGCGGTAGGCGTGGCCGATGACCGCCGGACCGAAGGGATTGTTGTTATGGTCGCAGGCGAAGCCGAACAGTTGGCCAATACGGGGTTCGATGTCCGATAGCTGTTCGCGGAACTGTTCTTCCAGCTTGTTGGCCTCGCTTGACGTGGCAAGCCAGTCCTCGAAATCCAGCTCGTCGACCAGCGCCAATCCGCCGCCCGGGGTGTCGCGGGTGGCCTGGGTCTGCACCGGTCGCGCCTGTTTCAACGCATCGAGCACGCCTTGCACGAAGCGAGTCTGCACGGCAGGGCCGTGATTGGCGAATTCGTGCACCGCGCTTAGCAGGCCGCTGTGTTCGGCGATGCCGGACGCCTGCACGGCTGCGGCGCCGAGTTTGTCACCCAGCCCACGCATGACCTGGTCGTGTACCTGCAGCAGGGCTTCGCTCAGCAGGGTGGTACTGGCTTCGCGCAGATGGGGATTGGCGGCGGAGGTCGGCAGCGCGGCGAGTTTTTGCCGGTGCTCTGCCATGCGCAACCTTTGCAGTGCACGTAGCGCGTCGACCGGCTGACGGCCAAATGCAACACCGACACCGAGTGGGCTCAGGCGCTTGAGCTGCGCAGGCACCCGGAAGGTCTGGGTTGTATTGGTCGAGGCCGGGATAAAGACGATTTCCACCGCGGCGTCGGCGCGCTTGGCCAGCGCGGTGATCGCCGCTTCCGGATTGGTGAATTTTAGGAACAGACCGCCCTGACAGAAATCACGGATCTCGCAGGCAATCTCGATGTATCCGGGTTGCGTGATAATGGCAGCCTGTGAGACCTGGAAGCGCCGGTCGCGCCGCAATTCCTGGCCGGCATGTTGGTTGTCTGTCGCGTTAGCCATCATTTCCACACTTTACCCCTGAATTTTTTCCACTGGCTCAATACAACGGTCCCGCGGCGCTGCCCGGTTCGGACGCATCCGGCCGGCCGGAAGTTACTTGGCGTTATCCACCTGATTTTGGTAGACTCCCATGCATGAATTGTGCCGCAAAGTTCTTCTTTAGCCGCTTTTATCCCACGCCACAGGCGGTCGGGAGGCGCTGAGACGAGCAGCAACGCCTTGACGAAACCGCCACCCGCTGGCGGTTTTTTTGTTTAAGCCGCAGCGGGTCAAAGCACACCAACCGGAGCCTCAACATGTCTGCCACCCGAACCGACGACACCCGCATCGAGCAAAGCGGCGAACTGCTCGCCCCGATGCAGATCATGCGCGAACTGCGCGCCAACGAAACCGTGCTGGCCCACGTAGCGCATGCGCGCAGTGCCATCCACGACGTGCTGCGCGGGGCGGACGACCGCCTGTTCATCATTGTCGGCCCCTGTTCCATCCACGATTCGGCCGCCGCGCTCGATTATGCACGCAAGCTGAAGCCGCTGGCCGACGAACTGGCGAACGATCTCATCATCGTGATGCGCGTGTATTTCGAGAAGCCGCGGACCACCGTCGGTTGGAAAGGGCTGATCAACGATCCCCGCCTGGACGAGAGCTTCGACATCAACGAAGGGCTGCGGCTGGCGCGCCAGTTGCTGCTGGAAATCAACGAAATCGGTTTGCCCTGTGGGACCGAATTGCTTCCGGACTGTCGTGCCCGGTGGGATTCAAGAATGGCACCGACGGCAGTCTCCGGATTGCAGTGGATGCGATCAAGGCGGCAGAAGCGCGCCACCATTTCATTTCCATCACCAAATCGGGTCACGTTGGCGTATTCAGTACGTCCGGCAACGAGGACACCCACGCCATCCTGCGTGGCGGCAAGGTGCCCAACTATGACGCGGCGAGTGTCAATCTGGCGTGCGGCGAACTCGCTGCGGCCGGCTTGCGCCCGCAACTGATGATCGATTTCTCGCATGCCAACTCGAGCAAGCAATACCAGCGCCAGATCGATGTCGCCGCCGATATCGCCGCGCAGGTGGCGGGTGGTGACAGCCGCATCATCGGCGCGATGGTCGAAAGCCACCTGAACGCGGGACGCCAGGATCTGGTCGCCGGCCAGCCGCTGGAATACGCCAAGTCGATCACCGATGCCTGCATCGGTTGGGACGACACCGTCCCGCTGTTGCAGCTGCTGGCCGATGCGGTGAAAAAACGCCGTCTCGCCGTACCGGCAGACGAGGAATAGGCGCGCTTCATCCAACATCCGGGTTAAAATGCGTACGGCGGGCCTCCCCGCATGGTTAAGTTGTGAATCGGGTCAGATCCGGAAGGAAGCAGCCACAGCGACCAATGCCAGTGCCGGGGTTCTGGCTCGCCACCTCATTACTTCTTTGTGCCCGATTTTCACTCCGGAACCAGACAGAACGAACAGACATCGTGTTCTAGTGTTGATGGCGGGTTTGGGGCGGGCACAGCAGCGCAACGGACAGCAAGACGATCTGTACTATCAGTTCCAGCATCTGTCCAATGCCGACTTCAAACAGCCCAATGACGGCCCAATTTCCCACCAATCCGGTTTGTCTCTCTGTTTTAAGCATTGAAAGATATGCCCGGTCGGGCAGGCGTGCTGCTCTGATAAAATCGGCACGATGACTAACCTGTTCGGCGAATCTTCCCAACCCGCCTTGGCGCTCGCCCGTAAGTGGCGGCCACGTGCGTTTGCCGACCTCAAGGGCCAGGAACACGTCGTGCAGGCGCTGTCGAATGCGCTCACGCAGGGGCGACTTCATCACGCTTATCTGCTGACCGGTACGCGTGGCGTCGGCAAGACCACGCTGGCGCGGATTCTCGCCAAGTGCCTCAACTGCGAAACCGGCGTGACCGCCACCCCTTGCGGTGTGTGTTCGGCGTGCAGCCAGATCGATGCCGGCCGCTTCGTCGACCTTCTGGAACTCGACGCGGCATCGAACACCGGTGTCGACAACATGCGCGAAGTGCTCGACAACGCCCAGTACGCGCCGACAGTAGGACGCTACAAGGTCTACATCATCGACGAAGTGCACATGCTGTCGAAGCCGGCGTTCAACTCCATGCTGAAAACGCTGGAAGAGCCGCCCGCTCACGTGAAATTCATCCTGGCCACCACCGATCCGCAGAAAATTCCGGTCACGGTATTGAGTCGCTGCCTGCAGTTCAACCTGAAACCCATGTCGCCTGCGCTGGTGGCGCAGCATCTGGATGAAGTTCTGGGGCAGGAAAACATCGCTAGCGAGCCGGCTGCGCTGAACCTGCTGGCGCGCGCCGCCGCCGGCAGCATGCGTGATGCGCTGTCGCTCGCCGACCAGGCGATCGCCTACGGCGGCGGCAAGGTGGAAGCCGCCGCGGTCGAAGCCATGCTCGGCACGGTGCGGCGCGATTACCTGTTCGATATCCTCGACGCACTGGCGGCACAAGACGGCGATGCGCTGCTGGAGCAGGCGAGGCAGCTAGCTGAACGCGGCGTCGCGTTTGACGCCACGCTGCAGGATCTGGGCAACCTGCTCACACAATTGGCGCTGCTGCTGCATGCGCCCAATGCCATTGCAAGCGGCACGATGGAAGCCGGCGTCGACGCCGAGCGTATGCAGACGTGCGCCGCGCAGCTGGACGGCGAAACCGTGCAGCTGTATTACCAGATTGCGCTGAACGGTCGCCGCGACCTGCCGTATGCACCGGATGAGTATTCCGGGTTCTGCATGACGCTACTGCGGATGCTGGCGTTCACACCGGGCTCCGCCGAGCCCGCGCGTCCCGACGCCCGCAAGGGGTCGGCGCCGGTCAGAACGGCCGCAGCGGAGCGTGTCGTACCCACCGCGCGGGTGGAGGCGCCGTCGCGTGCTGCAACGCCCGTCGCGCCGCCCATCGAGCAGCCCGTTCCCAAACTGGAGGCCGTGATGCGTGTTGACGCCGCTCCGTCCGCGCCGGCCATACCCTCCGACCGTGAGGAGACGCCTTCCCCCGCGTTGCTTGCCAGGGAACCGGAGCCGCGTGCGGCCTGGGACTGGCTCGCCGTGGTGTCCGGCCTGCGCCTGGGCGGCATGGCCAAGATGCTCGCCGATCATTGCGAGCTGGTGTCGCAGGACGGCGACGCGCTCACGCTGCGGGTGGGCGAAGCGGATAAACACCTGCTCGACCGCGCCTACCAGGACAAGCTGGTCTCGGCGTTGCACGACAAGTACAGTGCAGCGCTCCAGATTACATTCGAGATCGGCGCCGCGGCTGGCCAGACCCCGCAGCAGGTGCGTACCCGCATCAAGGAAGCCCGCCACGCCGAGGCCGTGGCGGCGATCGAAACAGACCCATTCGTGCGCGAGCTGATCGACCAGTTTGGCGGCCAGATCGACGCATCCACCATACAGCCATTAGGAGAATCAACATGATGAAGGGCGGCATTGGCAACATGATGAAGCAGGTCCAGCAGGTGCAGGAAAACATGGCCAAGATGCAGGCCAAGCTGGCCGATATCGAGATCGAAGGGCAGAGCGGCGCCGGCATGGTCAAAGTGACCATGACCTGCAAATATGACGTGCGCCGCATCGTCATCGACCCCAGCCTGATGAGCGACGACAAGGAAATGCTGGAAGACCTGGTGGCAGCAGCCGTGAACGACGCGGTGCGCAAGGTCGAATCCACGGTACAGGAAAAGATGGGCAGCGTGACCGCTGGCCTGCCAATTCCGCCGGGAATGAAACTGCCGTTCTGATCGGGCGTCACTGTGCAACCTGCCGCGCTGGAACATTTGATCGGCGCCCTGCGCGTCCTGCCAGGCGTTGGCCCGAAGTCGGCCGCGCGCATGGCCTACCATCTGCTGCAGCGCGACCGCCAAGGTGCTGAGGCGCTGGCTGGCGCGCTCAGTCATGCGCTCACCCATCTGCATCACTGCCGCCTGTGCAATAATTTTTCCGAGGCCGAAGTGTGCGAGGTGTGCGCGAGCCCGCGTCGCGACAAGAAACAGCTGGCGGTGGTCGAAATGCCGACCGACTTCAACATGATGGAGGCCACGCAAAGCTACGGCGGCCTGTACTTCGTGCTGATGGGGCGGCTCTCCCCGCTCGATGGCATCGGCCCGCGCGAGATCCATCTCGATCGCCTGATCAGTCGCGCGCTCGACGGCGTCGTTGAGGAAGTGATCCTGGCGACCAACTTCACCCCCGAAGGCGAAGCCACCGCACACACCATCGGTGAACTACTGAAGGCGCGCGGCCTGAAGGTGAGCCGGCTGGCACGCGGGGTGCCGGTGGGCGGCGAACTGGAATACGTCGACAGCGGCACGCTGGCACAGGCCGTTCGTGACCGGCGAACCGTTTGATACGGTGCGACCGGCGCACCGTTTGACTGTGCCTATCCCAGCGCGCTGGCGACGAGATTGATCGTCAGCGCCAGCACCAGAAGATTGAAGCCAAACGACACCAGACCGTGTACCAGCACGGGCGGCACATCGTCCTCGTGGCGATCGCGACGTCGGCCACCTGTGCACCGCGTAACCGGCCAGCAACAGCACAGTTTCGTCTTCGAACAGAGTGCCAAGGAAGCGATGGCATAGCCGTACTGCGCGATGAGAGCGGCAATACCCATCCACGAATAGTAGAGCGCACCACACGGGACACGATGACGGACTGGAATGCGCAAATGACACGCATGCCACCCGCTTGGCGCCGTTTCTCGTGGATAATTCGGGATGAACGCGCCCGTGAGCGGCGCCCTGTTAAAACGGAGAAGACAAGATGGAACTCAACGCCCTGACGGCACTTTCGCCGCTGGATGGCCGCTATGGCTCGAAAACTGCGACACTGCGGGCCTTCTTCAGCGAATATGCGCTGATCAAATATCGCGTCATTGTCGAAATCGAATGGCTGAAAGCGCTGGCGGCCGAACCCACCATCATCGAAGTGCCAGCGTTTTCCGACCAGGCCATTACGCTGCTCGACGCCATCGTTGATACCTTTTCGATGGTCGACGCCGAACGTGTCAAGGCGATCGAGGCGACCACCAATCACGATGTCAAGGCGGTGGAGTATTTCCTCAAGGAAAAGACGCAGGCCAGTACCGAGATCGCAGCGGTGTCCGAGTTCATCCACTTCGCCTGCACCTCCGAAGACATCAACAACCTGTCGCATGCCCTGATGCTGAAAGGCGCGCGCGACGGTGTACTCCTGCCCGCACTGGAAAAGCTCATCGACCGCCTGACCGACCTGGCGCACGAACTGGCCGAGCTACCGATGCTGTCGCGTACCCACGGCCAGCCGGCGTCACCCACCACCGTTGGCAAGGAGCTCGCCAACGTCGTCTATCGGCTACGCCGGGCCTGGGATGTGATCGGCGCGGTCGATCTGATGGGCAAGATCAACGGTGCGGTTGGCAACTACAATGCCCATCTCTCGGCTTACCCCGAACTCGACTGGGAGTACTTCGCGCGCGAGTTTGTGATGGATCTGGGGCTCACCTTCAACCCCTACACCATCCAGATCGAGCCACACGACGCGATGGCGGAACTGTACGACGCCATCGCGCGAACCAATACCATTCTCATCGATCTCAACCGCGACGTCTGGGGCTATGTCTCGACGGGCTACTTCAAGCAGAAGGTAAAGGCGGGCGAGGTGGGTTCAAGCACCATGCCGCACAAGGTCAATCCCATCGACTTCGAGAACAGCGAAGGCAATCTGGGACTGGCCAACGCAGTGCTGCGGCACCTCTCGGAGAAGCTGCCAATCTCGCGCTGGCAGCGCGACCTCACCGACTCCACCGTGCTGCGCAACATGGGTGTCGGCTTCGGTTACAGCCTTCTGGCCTATGAATCCTGCCTGCGCGGTCTCGGCAAGCTCGAAGCCAACCCGGCTGCCATGGAGGCTGATCTCGATGCCAATTGGGAAGTGCTGGCGGAACCGATCCAGACCGTTATGCGGCGCTACGGCGTAGCGAATCCCTACGAGCAGCTGAAAGAGCTGACCCGTGGCAAGGCCGGCATGACGCGCGATACGCTGCATGTCTTCATTGACGATCTGGCGATTCCAGACGCGGAGAAAGCCCGCTTGAAATCGATGACGCCGGCGTCATATACCGGACTGGCGGCCGAACTGGCCAGACAGATTTAAGTCGGCTTGATTTAAGCCCCGGCCGACTTCGTCACGAATTCACGCGGAGGTTCCATGTCCGAACACGCACTCGATGTCGGCCTCGCCGACTTTCAGCAAAACGTTCTCGAAGAATCGAAGCAGCGGCCGGTGGTGGTCGATTTCTGGGCGCCCTGGTGCGGCCCATGCAAATCGCTGAAACCCATACTGGAAAAACTGGCGGCCGAATACGGCGGCAAGTTCCTGCTCGCCAAGATCAATTCAGATGACAACCAGGAACTCGCGACGCGTTACGGCGTGCGCGGCATTCCCAGCGTCAAGGCGTTCGTTGGCGGCGAACCGGTCGACGAGTTTTCGGGTGCGCTGCCGGAGGCTGAGGTACGGGCTTTCCTCGATCGTCTGGTTCCCGGTCCGGCCGATGAACTGCGGCAGCAGGCTGCGGCCGCACGGATCGCAGGTGATGCGCCGGGTGCACTTGTGCTGCTGGCCGAGGCCTCGAAGCTCGACCCCGATCACCTCGGGGTGCGGCTCGATGCGGGGGAAATCATGCTCGACCTCAACGAAGCGGACGAGGCGCGTCGCCTGATCGGCAACGTGCCGGATGATGCCGACCCGCGCGTACCTGCCTTGAAAGCACGTCTGCAATTCATGGGTGTAGCCGGCGAAGACGAAGCGGCCTTGCGTTCGCGAGTGACGGCGAACGAAAATGATCTGCAGGCGCGATTGAAGCTAGCCAATCTGCTGGTTGCAGCTGGGCAGTACGAAGCGGGCATGGATGAGTTGCTGGAAATCGTCCGGCGCGATCGCAGTTTCGAGGACGACGCCGGCCGCAAGACGCTGCTGTCGGTATTCGATCTGCTCGGTGGCGATGAACGGGTGAGTCATTACCGGCGGCTGCTGGCCAGCGCGTTGAACTGAACGGTTCCCTGCGTTCGCGCCCGGGCACGAATGCAGGCAGATGCCCTATTCGCCCGCGTAAACCGAGGCCGCCGCGAGTTCGGCCTCGCTCAGGCCGGCGACCGCTTTCGTCATGGCGGCCGATTGTGCGACCTGGGTTTTGTCGGCACGATAGTCCAGCAGCTTCTGGTACATCGCCGCGCGCGTCATGCCTTTGAGTGCGGGATTCGTGGCGTCGCCGTGCCCGAGCGCGCCGTGGCAACTCGCACATTTCGCCGTGTACACATCGAGTCCGTAGGGCCGCGCATCCTGCGGCAGCTTAGCCAGGATATCGGCAGGCCCCGGCGCGGTGGGTGCAGCCGGCAGGGCGGCGTGTTCATCGTTGGGGGGCGCGCTCTTGCCGCAGGCAACAAGGGTGACGAGCAGGAAGAGGCTGGTGGCAAGCGGAACAGGTTTCATTAGGGTGTCAGGAAATCGATAGGGAATAGTGTGCGGTTGCATCGCAACGGGGCAGCCAGGAGCAAGGGCTGTTCCTTCTGGTCATGGTGGGTCAATCGATGGCCTGGTAGCGTACCGCGACGATGTCGACTTCGCGCCGTCCTTCGGGGGTTTGCACGTTGACGGTGTCGCCTTCATGCGCTTTCAGCAGCGCGCGTGCCATTGGCGAAATCCAGGCGATGCGGCCGCGTCCCGCGTCGGCTTCGTCGACACCAACGATGGCGAAGGTGGATTCGCTGCCGTCTTCATCTGCGATCGTGACGGTGGCTCCGAAAAATACCTGATCGGTGTCTTCGCGGGTGACCGGATCGACG
>CAJDWX010000059.1_pt1 | contig 10329 bp, 7 predicted proteins | sample 7391741 | NCBI WGS metagenome assembly CAJDWX01 (sample SAMEA7055741, study PRJEB34461) | soil metagenome | biome: terrestrial ecosystem; feature: Peninsula; material: soil | place: Antarctica | collected 2016
GCCTGAGCGATTTCGCCGGATTGGTAGCCTGCGGCGGCTTCAGCTATGGCGACGTGCTGGGCGCGGGTGGTGGCTGGGCCAAGTCCATTCTGTTCAACCCACGCGCCCGGGATGAGTTTTCGGCATTCTTCGGGCGGGCCGACAGTTTCGCACTCGGCGTGTGCAACGGCTGCCAGATGATGAGCCAGCTGCCTGACCTGATCCCTGGCGGCGCAGCCTGGCCACGTTTCGAACGTAATCTTTCGGAACAGTTCGAGGCGCGCTTCGCGCAGGTCGAGGTACTGGCCTCGCCGTCGATCTTTTTTGCCGACATGGCCGGTTCGACGATGCCGATCGTGGTATCGCACGGCGAAGGCCGCGTCGTTTTTCGCGAGGCGGCGCATGCGACGCAGGCCGTGGCGACGCTGCGCTACGTCGACCACCAGGGTGCGCCGACCGAACGCTATCCGCTCAACCCGAACGGATCGGTCGGCGGTTTGACCGGCTTCACCACGGACGACGGCCGCTTCAGCATCCTGATGCCACATCCGGAGCGCGTATACCGCGCTGCCCAGTTGTCGTGGCGGCCCGACGGTATGACCGGCGCGGGCCCGTGGCTGCGCATGTTCCGCAATGCCCGGCGCGCGGTTGGGTGATCGGCATCGACTATGAGAAAATAGTCGGCTTTGTCGTTTCCGATCCTGCTGGTTCCGGTCTCCCCCTGGGCCAGGCATTGATTTTTTTGCCATGAACGCACCCCAAAATCTTCTGACGGATGACCACTTGCGCGCGCAGGTCAGGCTGTTGGGCACGCTACTTGGCCAGGTCTTGCTGCAATTTGCCGGCGAAGACGTGTTCGAGGCGGTGGAAACCCTGCGTCGTGGCTTTGCCGAACTGCATCAGCAGGAAGACCAGCAGCGCCGCAACGAGTTGATGGGCCTGATCGACGCCATGCCGGCAGCCAAGGTCGAGCTGGTGGTGCGCGCCTTCTCCAGCTATTTCAAGCTGGTCAACGTGGCGGAGGAAAGCTTCGCTTATCGCAATCGCCGTCGCCTGCTGTCGCACAGCATGGCCCTGTGGGAAGGCTCGTTCGACCGCACGCTGGCCGATCTCAAGGCGCAGGGGCTGTCGGCGAATTCGCTGCAGGAGATGGTCAATCGACTGCACTATGCGCCGGTGTTCACCGCCCATCCGACCGAAGCGCGTCGGCGCGCGGTCATGGAAGGCATGCGCCGGGTATTCCTGATCTGCGACCAGCTATACAGCCCTGTACTCGGCACGAACGACCAGCGCGAACTGGAAGCGCAGCTGGCTGCAGAAATCCAGGTGATGTGGCGTACCGACGAGCTGCGTACCGCCAAGCTCGAAGTACGCGATGAAGTACGCAACGGCCTGTATTACGTGCGGGAAAGTCTGTTCGAGGCGGTGCCAAAGGCGTACTACTACTTCGAAAAGGCGCTGCGCAAGCACTACGGCGTGAACGCCGATGGCTGCGCCTCGATCAACGTGCCGAGCTTCATCCGCTTCGGCTCCTGGATCGGCGGCGACCGCGACGGCAATCCGTTCGTGACGGCAGACGTCACCGAATGGACGGTGCATACGCAGATGAAGGCGGCGCTCAGCGAATACCGCGCGCGCGTGCTCGAATTGCGGCAGACGCTTACCCACAGCAGCGGTTGGTGCACGCCGTCGGCCGCGTTCATGGAACGACTGAGCCAGTATGAGACCGAGTTCAGCGAGCAGATTTTCCGCGGCACTGCAGTGCAGATATTCAGTCGCGAGCCATACCGCCGCATGGCGGCCATGATGTTGGCGCGTCTGGATGCCAACCTGTCCTATGTCCATCAGTGCCTCGCCGACGTCCCGAGCTTCACTTCGCATCTGGCCTACGGGAATGCTCCGGATTTTCTCGACGATCTCTATCTGATACGCGATTCGCTGATCAGCCATGGCGACCGCATCGTGGCGATGCAGGGTTTGCAGGCACTGATCCGCCTGGTCGAAAGCTTCGGCTTTCACCTGCTGCAACTCGACATCCGCCAGGAATCGACCGTGCATACGCGCACGGTCGTGGCAGTGCTGCAGCAGATCGATCCTGATTTCGACTACCGGGCGGCAAACGAGGTCGAACGGCTACAGCGGCTGACTGCGTGGATCGGCCATATCGATCTGATCAAGTTCAGCGACGGCACGCTGGACGACGAAGCGCGCGAAACGATCGCGGTGTTCCGCAGCATGGCCAAATTGCTGGCCGAGGTGGGTGACGATGTCTTCGGTACCTATGTGATCTCGATGACACACAGCGCCTCGCACGTGATGGAGGTCCTGCTGCTGGCGCGGCTGGTCGGCTTGTGCGGCCACAGCGGCCGCGACTGGTTCTGCCGCATCCAGGTCGCCCCCCTGTTCGAGACGGTGGACGACCTGCAGCACAGCGAGGCCATCCTCGACCAGTTGTTGTCGAACAAGGCGTACCGTGCGATGGTGGCGGCCAATGGCAACCACCAGGAAGTCATGCTTGGCTATTCGGATTCGTGCAAGGACGGCGGCACTCTGGCGTCGAACTGGAATCTCTACCAGGCGCAACTGTCGATCATCGCGCTGACCCAGCATCACGGTGTCGACTGCCGTCTGTTCCATGGCCGTGGCGGCACCGTGGGCCGTGGCGGCGGACCGACCCACGAGGCGATCCTGTCACAACCGCCCGGCACCGTGAACGGCGATATCAAGTTCACCGAACAGGGCGAGATGCTGTATCACAAATACAGCAACCCCGAAACCGCCAATTACGAGATCGGCATGGGAGTCACCGGACTGCTCAAGGCCAGTGTCACTTCACTTGCACAAAGCGGTGTGCGCTACCCGCAGGAATACCTCGACTGGATGAGTAAAATCGCGGCCGATGGCGAGACAAGTTACCGCGCACTGATCGACATGCCGGGTTTCATCGATTATTTTTACGAGACCACGCCGGTCACCGAAATCGGCTTGCTCAACATGGGCAGCCGCCCGTCGCATCGCAAGAAGGCGGACCGTTCGCTGGCGTCGGTTCGCGCCATTCCGTGGGTGTTCGGCTGGGCCCAGTCGCGCCATACCTTGCCGGCCTGGTACGGGATCGGGTCTGCACTGAAAGACTTCATCGAGTCTGCTCCAGCGGGGCTCGAGCATCTCCAGACCATGTACCGCGAATGGCCGTTTTTCCGCGGTCTGCTGTCCAACGTGCAGATGTCGCTGACCAAGGCCGACATAGAAATTGCCGAGGAATATGCACGTCTTTGCGATCACCCCAACACCATGACGATCTATCGCGCGATTGCGGACGAGTTCGCGTTGACGGTGTCAGGTGTCATGCAGGTTGCGCAAATTGAGACCCTGCTGGAAGAAAACCAGTCGCTTGCGTTGTCGCTTTCCCGCCGCCGCGCCTACATTGACCCCATCAACCACATCCAGGTTCGCATGCTGAAGCGCTATCGCTCCGAGAGCGTATGGGATGCCGAGCAGGAATCGTGGCTGGCGCCGCTGATGCGATCGATCAACGCCATCGCGTCCGGAATGCGCAATACTGGTTGAGCCCGGACAGCAGCATGGACACACCTTCTCCCGTTCAGCCGAGACGCCGCGGGCTGTTCGTATCGATCGGCCTGAACGTGGTGCTGCTGTTGCTGGTGTGTGGCCTGGCGCTGTATGGTTTCATGCTCAATGTCGACCTGGGCGATATGAAACGGCGGCTCTCGAAGGAGAGCGAGAAACACCAGCAAGGTGAACGCTACCTGATCGAGACACGCAACCAGCTGACCGAGAGTCTGCGCGAAATCGAGCAGTTGAAAGCGCAGCTGGCCTACAAGGAAAGCGACATCCAGACGGCAGTTGCAGCCAAACCGGCGTTACCGGTCGTCATTGGTTTTCGCTCGTCGATACTGGGCAGGGGGCTGGTGGCGGAAATTGAAAACACCAGCGACCGCTATCTCACCGTGATCCTTGCCGTGCGCAACCCCACGCTGTCGACGGCGCGCCGCTTCCAGCTCGACCTGGAACCGCGGTCACAGACCGAGTTCGGTCATCTGGAAGGCTGGCAGTTCGCGTCGGGCGACGAGGTGGGCTTGTTCAACGACGAATTCGGCACACTGAAAGTCACCGTGCCGTGACGGCGGCTAGGCGCGCGGCTTTTTATGGCTAAGCGCTATGCCATCTGGAAAGACATTAAACGCGCGGGTATGGGTAGAGCCTGTTGCTGCGAATGCCCGAAAATGTGATGGCTGAAAATGGGGACGCGCAATCGAACCTAATGGAAACCCGCGCGGCACGCCGGTTCACTGAAGTTTCTTCAAATAGTCCTTGGAGAATACTTTGTCAGGCAGATCGCGTAGTTTTATCTGCCCGTATTCCAGCACCGATTTTTCTCCGGGCCTTAGAGCGTCTTCCATGACCAGTCGGGTGGGACGTCGCTCGCCAGCCATGTTTACAAAATTCTCGTAGCTGCATGTTTTCATCAGACGATTGGACAAGGAATAGAACTCGGCCTTAAGAGGGCGAAAATTGGATGGGTTGACCCACAAAAGCACGCGATGATAGGTCACGCTACGATCGACAGCAATCAATTCAAGCACCTGGTAATCCTCACCGTTGATTTTATCGGTGCGCAATCGTGATGGCGTGTAATCACCCGAGAAATTAGAACGTGCCAAGTCGCCGTTAGCTACTTCTCCGGTCAATCGTTGCGCTAGCCCCAAGCGAATGGGTTGCGAAATGTCGGGCATGAATACCCACAAATCACGCCCTTTCATGAGCATGATCTGGCCCCGCTCGGAAGCGGGTTCAAGTATCATGACCAAGGTATTTTCATTGCCTTTGGACAGGACACGGTACTTTCTGAGTTCGGGCTTGCGCTCGGGTGCCGTACTGGCAATATTGATATCGACTTGGAAGCCTTCTTTCGGAAAGCGAATTTCATCCGATTTTTCAAGGATGCTACGTGCGATTTCATCGTTTTGTGATGGCGTTTGGGCACACGACAAAGCGGGTAGAAGTGCAAGGGCCAGAACAATTGGACCCACTACCAGGCTATTACGCGAAAAAGAAAGGGAAAACATGTCGCTGATCCTTCCGTTGTCTTGCCTCCTCGAGGGAGTTAGGTCATGAGTCTTGTGTCTGTTGAGGGTGTAACCAAGCAATATCAGTTAGGTAATCAGACAGTGGTGGCGCTCCACGATATTACCCTGTCTTTCGATGAGGGGGTGTTCCTTGCCATCGCGGGGCCATCAGGCAGCGGAAAAACCACCCTGCTTAATATCATTGGCTGTATTGACACGCCGACAACCGGGAAAATATTTATTGACGATGTCGATGTCACGGGCCGATCTGCAGACGCACTCGCCGATCTGCGTGCGCGCACAACCGGATTTATATTCCAGAGCTTCAATCTCTTTCCAGTACTAACCGCTGCTGAAAACGTTGAATATCCCCTCCTGAACCTTCCCGAGATCAGCCGTGAGGAACGGCAGCAAAGGGTAAGAAAATTTCTTGGTGTAGTGGGTCTGAAGCGATTTGCCGAACACAAGCCGAATCAATTGAGCGGCGGACAGCGACAAAGGGTGGCTATCGCGCGCGCCCTGGCAATCAAGCCACGCATAGTCCTGGCGGACGAGCCTACCGCCAACCTGGATAGAAAAACAGGCGAGAGCATTTTGAGCCTGATGAAAGACATCAATCGGCATTATGGTACGACCTTCATTTTCTCCACACATGACCGCCGCGTTATGGCGATGGCTGACCGGCTCATCCGCATCGAGGATGGCAAGATTTCCTCGCTCGGTTTGAAGGTGGACGAGAAGTGGAAGACCGTGAGGCCAAATAATAGAGACAATGGATTCCAGGGAGAGAAACATGAGAGCAAAGTGGAGCCGGACGATATGGGTAATCATGCTGGCCGGAATGATGGTGGAGGCCACAGCGGAGGCAGGTAATGTCCCCTACCCGGCAAACGGGGAAGCGAATGATGTACTGGCCGCCAACAAGGGCGATTTGCCTCTTTCGAAGGATGATCTTTTCGACACGGGGCCAGTAAATGGTGCCAATACAGCGCCCGTAGTCAATACCAAATCCGCGACACCAACGTCGAAGGATGATTTATTTGGAACTGGAACCGATTCAGGCCTTACAGAAAAAGTAACGCCGGCATCAAAAGACGCACTGTTCAACCCGGAACAAGTGTCTCCGTCCGTCAAGACTCAAAATGGACTCCCGATCCGGGGGTTCTTTCAGACCCGGCTGGCATATGCCTATTCTGATCCTGATCATTGGTCCGATGTGTTGGGCCGACTCGAACTGGGTACGCAGGGCCGGTTGGGGGATGGTGTCAAATGGAAACTTACGGGACGCGCCGAATACAACGCGGTTTACGACCTGACTGATTTTTACTCCGATTCCGTGAGTCATGATCAGCGGACGAAATTTCAGTTTGGGGAGACTTACCTCGACTTCTCAACCGGCATCCTGGATTGGCGGGTCGGGCGGCAACAGATCGTCTGGGGGGAAATGGTAGGCCTGTTCTTTGCTGATGTGGTGTCGGCCAAGGACCTGAGGGAATTCATTCTGCCTGACTTTCAGGTGCTTCGAGTGCCCCAGTGGGCGGCACGGACCGAGTATTTCAAGGACGATTTCCATGCCGAATTGATATGGATCCCTGTTCCCAGTTACGATGAAATCGGACAGCCGTTCCAGGTGGGTCAGGCGGGTTCAGGGTCTGATTTTTACCCTTATCCCGTGTCTCCGGCCGGCACGCCATTGATCATGGGCGAGAAAAAGCCAGGCAATGGACTCGACCATACCAATTATGGTGTGCGACTTTCTCAATTGAGCCACGGTTGGGACGTTTCAGGCTTCTGGTACAGCAGCATGGACAGTCAGCCTACCTTTTATCGGGATGTAACCAACCCGCAGGTGTTCTACCCGCGTCATGATCGCATCTGGCAGGCCGGCGGCACCGTGGCCAAGGACTTTCAATCTTTTGTCTTTAAGGCGGAGGCAGTTTATACGGATGGGCGTCAGTTCAATGTAACGAATCTTTCGGCCGGTGACGGTTTGGTTCAGCAGAATACGCTGGACTGGGTGGTCGGTCTGGATTTCAACCCAAGCACCGACACCCGGGTGAATACCCAACTGTTTCAGCGCATCTTCTTTGACCACGCCCCCAACACGCTGTTTGATCAATACGAAAGTGGGGTTTCGTTACTGGTGAATCACAAACTGCCGCGTAACTGGGAAGCCGAAGCGCTCCTGATCCACAGCCTGAATCGGAATGACTGGATGTTGCGTCCCAAGCTGACCTGGAAATTTCAGCCCAACTGGAAGCTGGATATGGGCGTTGACGTGTTTGGCGGCCCACCTACCGGTTTGTTTGGCCAATATGATAATCAGGACCGGGTTTACTCTGCGCTTCGGTATGATTTCTAAAGACTGGGTGAGCGACTCATCGGTGAGGTGTCGGTAGTCAAGGCCTTTCTGGAGATGCCTGGCTTGGATGAATGCTAAAAAGCGGGAAATAACAATAAGGTTCAAACATTTTCGCGCAGTGCATCAACCACCGGAATCCTTTGCACCCGTGCCGCGGGCAGGATCGCAGCAGCGATGGTGGCAATGAGCCCTACGAAGAAAGCACTGGCAATCACCGAAGGTACGATACGGATATGGGCGATATAACTTAGATCCGCATTGGGTGGGGGCGGCATGGGAATGCCGATGGCGGAGATTATCAACGCCAGGATCATGCCTAGAATCACACCTAATCCCGCTCCGGCCACAGCGATCAAGGTATTTTCAGCCATGATGAGGGCAAAAATTCGGCGTTTGCGATTTCCCAAGGCCATCATGGTGCCGAATTCTCCGACGCGTTCGAAAATGCTCATATTCACGCTATTGGCCACACTCAACAACACCATAAGCAGAATGATCATGCGCAACACGCCGAATTGAGCATCATACATTTCGACCGTTTTAGCGTAGAAGTCATTCAATTCGATCCAGTTCTTGACGTCCAGATCGGAGCCGCGAAAGTCCGCCTTCAGTAAGGCGGAGATGCGTTTAGTGTCGCTCGTGTGCTTCAGGGCAACAACCAGCGTGTTGATTCCAGGGGTGGCGAGCAGATCCTGTGCTGCGGCAAGGGGGATGCGGAGCGCGCGGGCGTCGTAATCCTTTGAAAACGTCTGAAAGGTGCCGACTAACTGGAACTCCAGGCTGTTGAGCGCACCATCCGGAGTGTTGATCACAAGATTGGCCCAATCCCCAGGCTTGAGTTTGAGCGCTCGAGCCAGGTCTTGTCCAAGCAACATCCCGTTGATGTCCTTTTTTTCCAGCTTGCGACCGGTTGTAATGATAAGGCTGCTGCCAAGTTTTTCTTCGCGAAAAGGCTCGATCCCTTCGCCGACGATGGGCAGATCGGAATGGCCATTATTAATGAGGCCAGAAAAGTAAAGCCTGCCCATGACATCCTCTACGCCGGCCATGCTCGCTACCTTGGTCCTGATTTGCCCAGCATTATTAATGAGAAATTTTTCAGGGCTGCGCGCGCCCCGCTCGAAGTAGCCTGCTCGGGTGATCTGCAGGTGACCCGTTTGGGAATGGATCAAGACCTCCCCCAGTTGGGCGAATATGTCGTAGACGAATCCACCGCTCAGGATGAGTCCGACCACGCCGGCGATAATGGCCATCAAGGTCATGCCAGTTCGCGCCTTGTGGCGCAGTACATTGCGAAATGCGAGTTTCCACATCGGCGTGCCCTTACCGGCTGTGACGCAATGCGTCGACAATGACCAAGCGTGAAGCGCGCCATGCAGGGTAGATGCTGGCAAGTAGGGTCGTTGAGATGGCAATTACGAAAGCATCAAGCGTAATGCCAGGCGTGATGATGACCCTGCCAATGAATGCATGAGCCATGCCGGGCCCGGCGGGTATCGGTATCCCCACGTACGAGATGGCTGTGGCAAGTAGGTAGCCGACCAGAAAACCAATCGTGCCGCCCAGGACACCCAACAGCCCTCCTTCCATCAGAAAGAGGGAAAGAATACGTTTGCGCCGGATGCCGAGAGCCATGGCGGTTCCAATTTCTATTGTTCGTTCCATGACGCTCATGGTCATGGTGTTGCTGATGCTGAGCACGATGATGCATGCAATAATCAGCTTCACGACCCCGATCTGGCGGGAAAAAAGTTCGACAGTTTTATTATAAAAATCCGCCAGTTGGTACCAGGGGACGATCGCCAATTTATTGAGCGGTTTTGCCTTGCGGAGACCGGCCACGGTAGCCGCGGTCATTTCCGTCTGCCGCAGCATGACAACCCAAAGATGAGAGCCTTGAACTCGCAGGAGTTCGCGCGCCGTATCGATGGGCAAATACAGCATGGAATCGTTGTAGGCCTTGACTGTAATGGCGGCCAATCCGCGTACATGCCCCTCGATGGCTCGCAAGCCACCGCTGGGTGCGTTGGTCAGCAGTACAATCGTGTCACCTGTCTTGACCCCCAGGTTGGCGGCGAGACCCGCTCCCATGAGGACGCCTTTGGGATCATTGGCATCAAGTGTCAGTCCTTCTGTAATAATGACATTGTGCATGGATGGGTCTTGGGCCGGATCGATTCCCAAACCCAGAAATGACAAGGTGCTATCACCATGACTGACGAGGCCACTGAAATCGAGTCTTTGTGCCACGGCCTTTACGCCAGGAAAATGTTCAATGGCAGAGAGTGCAGCCTGATCATTGGGCAGGAGATACGCGAGGGGGTCGGACTTGCCGTTCGCCTGGTAACCCGGCTGAGACACTTGAATGTGACCATACTGCGGGATGGCGATCTCTTCCCGGTTCGCCCAGAATATCCATTCAATATAGCCCGTTGCGAGCATCATGGCCGCCACGCCGAATCCAATGGCCGCTAGTGCAAACAAGCTGCGCCGTCGCTGACGGAGAACATTACGCAAGGCAAGATGGAAATCCACTTTGCCGGCGTTCAGTATATATCTGGCCTTCTCAAGCATCGTGGGCAATCAAAGAAGAAAGGGTCCTTAGGCGCTCGTGCGCAGCGTGGAATAGGTATCGGCCTCGGGCGCGTCGGACAGGCTGTAACCTTTGAGCCGTGTCGGACACATTGTTGACGCCGACTGCCGAGGTCCCGGGCAGCGGCACGAAACGAAGCAGAGACAGCGGCGGCGTGGATGACATTTAGTTTCCGGGTGCGTAGTACTAACCGACCAACGGCTTTGTCAGCCCGAACTTTACCGCAAAACCCGACAAGCCCTCCAGCCCGGCGGGGCTGGATTGCGTGTCTGCGCTATGATAGAAGACATCGTTATCTGATGTGAGCT
>CAJDWX010000130.1_pt1 | contig 10202 bp, 7 predicted proteins | sample 7391741 | NCBI WGS metagenome assembly CAJDWX01 (sample SAMEA7055741, study PRJEB34461) | soil metagenome | biome: terrestrial ecosystem; feature: Peninsula; material: soil | place: Antarctica | collected 2016
TCGCTGCGGTTGTCGAGGCAGGTACTGCGGAAGGAGTTGCGCACATCGACGGTCTGGTCGTAGGTGGCCTTGCCCTCTTCCTTCAGACAGCGCACATCGCTGTACAGCCAGGCACTGCCGTCGGGAACACCCGTGGATTTCTCTTTCACCCAGGTCATGCGGTCCTTTTCGTCGCGGGTGAGCGTCACTGCCTGGCCTTCGCGGTATACCGCCAGTACGTGGCCGGGCTCCACACCGTCGCGGCTACCGCGGTCGATGACCACGGTCTGGTAGCGGCCGCTATCGGACAGACCGCCGTATGCCGAGATGATGCGGCCGCTGATCTTGTTTTCAGGCGCGTGCGGAACGTATTCGAAAGGCGTGCTGTTGTCCGACTCCACCAGTTTGTCCTTGGGCAGAATTTCCCGTGCCGACTGGGTGATGCGGACTTTTTGCGGCGCGCCTTCCACCAGCGTGCGGGCATCGCCCAGGTATTCGACCTCATAGCCCAGCACTTCGCCGGTTTCCGGATCCTTCAGGGCCTTGCCCGGGCGCAGCACGTTCCAGCGGGTGACGCCAGGCTTGCCGCCGGTGGCAAATGCATCGTCACCCGAACCGAGCACCACGCGTTCGGTATTGCTGCCCAGGATGAAGGGGGCATCGTCGAGTGCGCCCTTGGCCACCACGCGCGGCTGCGACAGGAAGGGGTGGATCACCCGGATGGGAATGGACGGGATCGCCTCATTGCCGATTTCGGTCGCGCGTACGCCGGGTGTCAGCTTGACCGTCTTCAGTTCGCCTTTGCTACCCTTGACCAGCGATAGGCGCGGCTCCTTGCCGCTGCGGTCGAGCACAACCATGTCACCGGGATAAATCCAGTGGGGATTCTTGATTTCGGCGCGATTCATCTTCCAGATCTGGGGCCAGCGCCACGGATCCTTGAGAAACCGTCCCGAAATGTCCCACAGCGTGTCGCCTTTGACTACGACGTATTTGTCGGGTGCGTTATCCTGCAATTTAAGAGTATCGGCTAGCACCGGAACGGTGGCTAGCAGCAGGGCGAGAGAAACTACGATTTGACGCACGGGGGAACCCTCCATTTAGACGTTGTCTAATTCTCAGCGTTGAAAATATACTGTGCGCTTAGCTTACGGCTATCCGCCGTCTTATATTTAGGGTTATGCGCAACTAAACGCAGATTCTGCATCAAAGTACGCAGCCAGCCCATTCATTTGTAGACTTGATTTATGGCAACACTCGACATATTGCAGTATCCCGATACGCGCCTGCACACCGTCGCCAAGCCGGTGGTGGCAGTTGACGATCGCATCCGCGCCGTGGTCGACGATATGGCTGAAACCATGTACGCCGCACCTGGCATCGGACTGGCCGCCACCCAGGTCGACATTCACGAGCGCGTCATTGTTATCGACATTTCCGAAACCCATGACCAGCTGCGCGTATTCATCAATCCCGAAATCCTCGCCCAGTCCGGAACCGAGGAAAACGAAGAAGGTTGCCTGTCGGTCCCCGGAATATTTGACAAGGTGACGCGTGCTGAACGCATCACGGTGCGCGCGCTCGGTCGCGACGGCAAGCCGTTCGAGCTTGAAACCGACGGCTTGCTGGCTGTGTGCATCCAGCATGAAATGGATCACCTCATGGGCAAGGTATTCGTCGATTATCTGTCCGTCCTCAAGCGCAACCGCATCCGGGCCAAGCTGCTGAAGCAGGCGCGCGAAAATCGGCCCGATGTGCCGCTGATGCGCGCCTCGCTCTGAGTTTTCACGCCTGTGCGCATCGTCTTTGCGGGAACGCCGCCATTTGCAGCGGCCGCGCTCAATGCGCTGGCCGATGCCGGGCATGACATCGCCCTGGTACTGACTCAGCCCGACCGTCCCGCCGGACGCGGCATGAAACTCATGCCCAGCGCGGTCAAGCAGGCCGCGCTGGCGCTTGATCTAACGGTGTCGCAGCCGCCAAACTTGAAATTGCCCGAAGCCCAGGCCGAACTGCGTGCGGTGAACGCCGACGTCATGGTGGTCGCCGCGTATGGCCTGATCCTGCCGCAGGCCGTGCTGGACCTGCCGCGCCTCGGTTGCCTCAACATCCATGCCTCGCTGCTGCCGCGCTGGCGCGGTGCGGCGCCGATCCAGCGCGCGATCCTGGCGGGCGACACGGAAACCGGTATCACCATCATGCAGATGGACGCCGGCCTCGACACCGGTGCGATGCTGTCCAGAACCGTAGTACCGATCCACGACGACGACACAGCCGCCAGCCTGCACGATGTGCTAGCCGCGGCCGGAGCGTCCGCCATCGTCGCAGCATTGGCGAATTACCCTGCCCTGGTTCCGCTGGTGCAGGATGACACTCAGGCGACCTATGCGGCCAAGCTCAGCAAGGACGAGGCAAAACTGGACTGGAATCAGCCTGCAGCAGTGCTGGCGCGCACCGTGCGCGCCTACAATCCGGTGCCCGGCGCGTGGACGCTGCTGGACGGCGCGCCGCTGAAAGTGTGGGCCGCGAGCGTTGCACCGGGCGCGTGCGAGCCGGGCACCGTCCTGCGTGCCGATGCGGAAGGGCTGATTGTCGCCTGCGGCGACAGCGCGCTGAGCTTGCGAGAAATCCAGCCGGCAGGCAGCAAACGCATGACGGCGGCGGCTTTTCTCGCCGGGCGGCTGTTGCCGTGCGGAACCCGGCTCGGCAATTGAAACTGACCCGGTCCATCCCCATATAAGGCTCGTAACGCGCTCGCAGGGCGCGAGCAAAGGGCTTTACATGTTCGGAAACTGGGTCAAAACCTCCATTCTGTTTGCCGGGATCATTGCGCTGTTCGGCGCCATTGGCGCGGCTATCGGTGGTGCGCAGGGGATGTTGATCGCGCTACTGTTCGGCGCCGGTATGAATCTGTTTGCCTACTGGAATTCCGACCGGATGGTGCTCTCGATGTACCACGCGCGCGAAGTGGATGCCGGCAGCGGCGGTCACTTCTTTACCCTGGTGCAGGAACTGGCGGGGCGCGCCGGGCTGCCGATGCCGCGCGTCTATATCATCGACGAGGCGCAACCCAACGCGTTTGCAACCGGCCGCAGCCCGGACCATGCGGCCGTGGCGGCTACCACTGGCATCATGCAGTTGCTGAGCGAGCGCGAATTGCGCGGGGTGATAGGGCACGAGCTTACTCATGTGAAAAACCGGGATACCCTGATTTCGACCGTGTCGGCATCGATTGCCGGCGCGATCTCGGCGCTGGCCAATTTCGGCATGTTTTTTGGGGGCCGCAACAGAGAAGGACGTTCGGGCAATCCCCTGCTGGCGATTGCGATCATGATCGTCGCACCGATTGCAGCGATGCTGATCCAGATGGCGATCTCGCGCGCCCGCGAATTTGGTGCCGATGCAGGGGGCGCGGAAATATCAGGCGACCCACAGGCGCTGGCCAGCGCCTTGCAGAAGATCGAGGCCCATGCCAAAGGCCTGCCGATCCCGACGGCCGAGGCTCATCCGGAGACGGCCCAGATGATGATCATCAATCCGCTGTCCGGCGGCGGACTGGCCAAGCTGTTTTCCACGCATCCCGCCACCGAGGAGCGCGTCGCGCGGTTGCTGCAGATGGCACGCACAGTCTGACGCACGACGTAGCCTGTTATCATCCACCGCTCCCAGAAGCGGCGTAATTCCGATGAATCAGCAAGTCTTTCCTGGGCACTCCTTCCATGCGTAAGCTACAGAAACTGGCAGCCGATGTACTGGAAAGCGTGCTGGCCGGCGCGGCCCTGCATCAGGTCCTGCCGCAGCAACTCCAGCAACTCAACACGCCGGGTGAGCGCGGCGCGCTGCAGGACATCGTATACGGCAGCCTGCGGCAGCTGGGCCGGCTCGACGCCTGGCTGGCGGCGCTGCTCGAACGTCCGCTGACCGATCCACAACTGGGCTGGTTGCTGCGGGTGGCGCTGTACCAGCTGGCTTACACGCGTGCGCCCGCCCACGCCGTGGTGCACAACGCCGTCACCGCGGCGGGTCAGGGCTGGCGACGCGGACTGGCCAACGCGGTGCTGCGCAATTTCCAGCGCCGCCGGGCCGAACTGGATGCCCTTGCCGACGCACAGCCGTCTGCGCGCTGGTCGCATCCCGACTGGTGGATCGACAAGCTCAAGGCGCAGCATCCGGCACACTGGCAAGGCATCCTCGAAGCGAGCCTGCTGCATCCGCCGTTTACCCTGCGCGTCAATCGCCGTCGTGGTGATGTCGTGGACTATCTGCAGCGCCTCAACGAGGCAGCCCTGCCCGCGCACTCTACCGGCCCCGATGCCGTTACGCTCGACAAGGCCGTGCCGGTGCATGCACTCCCCGGCTTTGATCAGGGCGATGTCTCGGTGCAGGATGCCGGCGCGCAGTGGGCAGCGCACCTGCTCGATGCACAGCCTGGCGAGCGAATACTCGACGCCTGCGCAGCACCCGGCGGTAAGACCGGCCATATCCTGGAGTGGGACGGGCAACCGTTCGATCGCATTCTGGCCGACGTGCCCTGCAGCGCTTCCGGCGTGGTGCGCCGCAACCCGGACATCAAATGGCTGCGTCGGCCCGACGACATCGCTCAATTTGCCGCGCAACAGGCCGTTATGCTGGAGGCGCTCTGGCGGCTGCTAGCCCCGGGTGGTACATTGCTTTACGCCACCTGTTCGATATTCAATGAAGAAAACGAGGGGCAAGTGCGGACGTTCCTGACACGTCATCCAGACGACGCCGAACGTTGCCCGCTTCCAGAACCTTTGTCGGACGGATCACTATTGCCGGATGCCGAGCATGATGGTTTCTTTTACGCCCTGTTGCGCAAGACGTGATTCCACACTCCGCTGGCTGGCCGCACTGCTGCTGACTTTCTGGCTGGCTATCGCAGGTGGCGCACAGGCCAGTGACAAAAGCACGATCAGTCAGGCGGTCATCCGCGCCACGCCTCAAGGCTATGTGCTGGATGGCGAGGCCAACATCGTGCTCAACCCCACCCTGGAAGATGCGCTGAGCCGAGGCATCAACCTGCATTTCCTGCTTGAGCTGGAAGTGACCCGGCCGCGCAACTGGTGGTTTGACAAAGACATTGCCGAGCCGGTGCGCAAGATGCGGATTTATTACCATCTGCTGTTGCGGCGCTATGTGGTCGAAACCGGCTACACCACCCGCACCGCGGCCACGCTGAACGAAGCACTGGCGATGCTGGGGCGGGTAGACGGATGGCAGGTGCTGGAGCGGGGTGCGCTCAAGACCGACCAACGCTACGATGCTCGCCTGCGCCTGCGGCTCGACACCTCGCAACTGCCCAAGCCGCTTACCATTGGCGCAGTTGGCGGCGACCGCTGGGAGCTGGCCACCCCCTGGTACGTCTGGTCGTTCGATACACCCACCGTTCCTGTGCCACCCGCCGTTTTACCCTGATGCGCAGTCTGATCGTCGTCACCCTGCTCCTGGGTATTGTGCTTCTGTCGTTGCTGTTTTATGCCAGCGGCGGCAGCAGCGCCTTTTCCGACACGCTGCCGACGCTTTTCATCGGCGGCGCCATCCTGGGCATGGCCTTGATGGTCCTGCTGGGCTGGCGCATGTGGTGGTTGCAGAAGCGCATCCGTCGCGGCGTCTTTGGCGCCAAGCTCACGTTGAAACTGCTGCTGATGTTCGGCGTCGTCGCCATGCTGCCCGGCTTGGTGGTGTACGGCGCATCGGTGTTCTTTCTCAATCGCTCGATCGAAACCTGGTTTGACGTGCGGGTGGACAATGCGCTCGCCTCCGGTGTCAACCTCGGGCAGGCCGCGCTGGACGACCTGCTGCGCGATCTCGACAATAAGGCTCAGCGCATGGCGCTGGCCCTGTCTGACGAAGGCATGGGTTCGATCATCACCAGCCTGTCCACCCTGCGCGAGCAAAGCGCGGTCCAGGAACTCACCCTGTTCGACGAGCGAGGTAGTGTCGTGGCTCACGTCAGCGGCGAACGCGAAAACTTGTTGCCAGTGCTGCCCGACCGCAACGTGTTGTGGCAGGTCAGGCAGCAGCAGCCCTACAGCCGGATCGAAGAGGTCCCGGAACGCGGCCTGATCATGCACGTCATCGTGCCGGTGTATACCCGTTCGCTGACCGGCGAGACACGCGTTCTGCAACTGGTGCAGCCGGTCCCGACCCGGCTCGCGCATGATGCACAGGCGGTCCAGCTGGCGTATCAGGAATACCAGCAGATCTCGATCTCGCGACTGGGGTTGAAGCGTATTTACGGCGTGGCGCTTACCCTTACCTTGATGCTGGCTTTGCTGATGACCTTCGTGATCGCCTACCTGCTGTCGGAACGACTCGGCGCGCCGTTGCGCACGCTGGCGCGCGGCACACGCGCCGTGGCCAAGGGCGATTTCTCGCAGATGCCGTCGGCATCCAGCCGCGACGAACTGGGCGTGCTGATCCAGTCGTTCAACCGCATGACCCGCCAGCTTTCCGACGCGCGCGAACAGGTTGCGCAGAACCATCAGCAGACCGAGCAGGCCAAAGCATTCCTCGAACGGGTACTGGCGAACCTGTCGTCCGGCGTGGTCGTGCTGGACGAGGCCTTGTCGGTGCGCACGGCCAACAGCGCAGCGGCGCAGATTCTGGGTGTGGACGCTTCAACCCTGGACATCCAGCCGCTGGCAGAGCTGGGCCAGCCAGGCGAGGCCTTGCATGCGTTCGGCGCTACGGTGGTGGCCCGTTTCGCAGCGCATGAGGGCGAGTGGCAGGATCAGGTCGATTATGCCGGCAAAGGCGGCAGCCAGTCGCTGCTGCTGCGCGGCACCCGCCTGCCGGCGGGCGTCGAGCGTGGCTATGTGCTGGTATTCGACGATGTGACCAAGCTGATCGACGCCGAACGCAATGCCGCCTGGAGCGAAGTGGCGCGCAGGCTCGCACACGAGATCAAGAACCCGCTGACGCCCATCCAGCTCTCGGCCGAGCGCATCGCACGCAAGCTGGATGGACGCCTGGAAGCGGCGGATGCCGAATTCCTCACACGTGCCACGCATACCATCGTCAATCAGGTTGCCGCGATGAAGAGCATGGTGGATGCGTTTGCCGGCTACGCGCGGATGCCGCGCGCCAAACTCGAGGCACTTGACCTCAATGCGTTGGTGCGCGATGTGCTGACCCTGTACGATGCGAGCACGCTCGGACTGGTGCTGAATCTCGACGCCGACCTGCCGCGCATTGCGGGAGACGCCACATTATTGCGTCAGGTGATACATAATCTATTGCAAAATGCGCAGGACGCGCTGGCCGGTCATCTTTCACCGAGGGTCGAGGTCAGCACGCACCTCCGCAACAATAACCAGTCAGTTTGTTTGACCGTAACGGATAATGGAGCCGGTTTCCCGGAACACCTGATGACGCGGCTGTTCGAGCCTTATGCAACGACCAAGGCCAAGGGGACGGGCCTTGGCTTGGCTATTGTCAAAAAGATCGTCGAAGAGCATCACGGCAAAATTCAAATCGAAAACCTCAAATCGGGTGGTGCGGCAATTCGTATTGCGCTGTCCGTTTTTGTGGCAGATGGAGAGAGTACGTGAGTGGGCATATTCTCGTCGTTGACGACGAAGTGGGCATTCGTGAATTGTTGTCGGAAATTCTGACCGATGAAGGGTATGACGTGCATCTGGCGGAAAACGCCGAAGCGGCGCGTGCCTTCCGTTCCCAGCGCCGCCCCGACCTGGTGTTGCTCGATATCTGGATGCCCGACACCGACGGCGTGACCTTGCTGAAGGAATGGGCCGGCGGCGGCCTGCTCACCATGCCGGTGGTGATGATGTCCGGCCACGGCACCATTGATACCGCCGTGGAGGCCACCCGGCTCGGCGCAGCCGATTTCCTCGAAAAACCGGTTTCACTCGCCAAGCTGATCGATACCGTCAACAAGGCGATCAAGCGCGGCGTTGCCTTGCCACGACGTGCGGCCGGCATGGATTTGTCGGCACTCGGCAAAAGCCCGCTGATCCTCGAACTCAAGAAACGCCTTTCCCAGATCGCTGGCAATACTGCGCCGGTGATGCTGCTGGGTGAGTCGGGCAGCGGCTTTGAAATCTGCGCCCATTTCCTGCATCAGCCGTCCACACCGTGGGTCGAGATCAAGGACCGTGCGCGATTGGTGTCCGATCCTTTGAGCTACGTTGAAACGCTCGGCAGCGGTACCCTCTATCTGCCGGAAGTGAGTGAACTGGCGCGCCTGGAGCAAAAAGGCCTGGGCTTGCTGCTCGATCGTATTGAAGGCAGCGGCGCACGCCTGGTGTGCTCATCCAGCCGTAGCCTCGACGTCATGGTTGCGGCGGGCGAGTTCGACAGCCGTCTGTTTTATCGTCTGTCCAGCCTCGCCATCCAGGTGCCGCCCTTGCGCGAACATCGCGAAGACATTCCCGAGATCGGCAACTTCATGTTGGCGCAACTGGTGGAAACCGGCGTTTGCCCGGTGCGGCGGTTAACGACACCGGCCCTGAATCAGTTGCGTAACTTCGACTGGCCGGGCAATCTACCGCAGCTCAACAACGTGGTGCGCACATTGGCGGTCACTGCGCTGTCGGGTGAACTCGACGCGACCGACGTCAACCGTGTGCTGGCGCCGATGAAACTATCGACGCCTGCCGTGGCGCATGGCATTCCACTTGACATCCCGCTGCGCGAAGCGCGTGACGCTTTCGAACGCATTTATTTCGAACACCTGATCCAGACGGAAGGCGGCAGCATGACCCGGGTCGCCGACAAATCGGGCCTGGAGCGCACGCATCTCTACCGCAAACTGAAACAGTTGAATATCCGACACGGACGTCGTCTCGACGAGGACCTGTAGTCCAGGGAATACGCTTGAAGATCATCATTCTGGGCGCAGGCCAGGTCGGCGCCAATCTCGCCGAAAGCCTGCTCGCCGAAGATAACGACATCACGGTCATCGACCTCGACATAAGTCGCCTGGCACTGTTGCAGGATCGCTTCGACCTGCGCACCGTGCGCGGCCACGCGGCGCATCCCTCGATACTGAAGCAGGCCGGTGCCGAAGATGCCGACATGCTGGTCGCGGTCACGCAAAGCGACGAAACCAATCTGGTGGCGTGCCGCATTGCGTCCACCCTGTTTAATATACCCACGCGCATCGCACGTATCCGCTCGAATGATTTTCTGGCGCTGGAACCAGGCTTTCTGGCAGAGCAGTTCGGTGTCGACGACGTCATCAGCCCGGAGCAGGAAGTGACCGACACCCTGAAGCGGCTGATCGAACACCCGGAAGCCCTGCAGGTACTCGATTTTGCCGGTGGCAAAGTGCGCCTGATCGCAGTGCGTGCCTACCACGGCGGTCCGCTGATTGGCCATGAACTGCAGGAGATCAAGCGTCATATGCCAACGCTGGAATGCCGCATTCCAGCGATTTACCGGCGTGACCGCGGCATCGTGCCCACGGGGATCACCGTGATCGAGCCCGGTGACGAAGTTTTCTTTCTGGCACGCAAGCAGGATATTCCCTCCGTGATGCGCGAGCTTCGGCGCATGGAGCGCCCGGTCAAGAAAGTCATGATCGCCGGCGGTGGCAACATTGGCCGACGGCTGGCGGTGCAGATCGAACGCGATTACGACGTGAAGGTGATCGACCACAACAAGAAAGTCAGTAATCTGCTGGCCGAACAACTCCACAGCACGCTGGTGCTGCAGGGTGACGCGACCGACGAGGAATTGCTGGAGCAGGAAAACATCGCGTCCATGGACGTGTTTTGTGCGCTCACCAACGACGACGAGGACAACATCATGTCCGCGCTGCTGGCCAAGCGAATGGGCGCGCATCGCGTGATCGCGCTGATCAACCGGTCGGCGTACGTCGATCTGGTGCAAGGCGGCGAAATCGACATCGCCATCTCGCCGGCGCAGGCGACCGTCGGGCCGCTGCTGTCCAAGATCCGCCGCGGCGACATGGTGGCGGTGCATTCGCTGCGCCGCGGCGCGGCCGAGGTGCTGGAGGTGGTAGTACACGGCGATGTCAAGACCTCACGCGTCGTGGGTCGGCGCCTCGAAGAGATCGACTTGCCCGACGGCGCGACGATTGCCGCGATCATCCGCAATAACGACGTCATCATCGTCCACCATGACACGCTGATCGAGGCGGAAGACCACCTCATCGTGTTTGCGCTCAACAAACGCATCATTCCCAAGGTGGAAAAACTGCTCCAGGTCGGTTTCGG
>CAJDWX010000155.1_pt1 | contig 10180 bp, 6 predicted proteins | sample 7391741 | NCBI WGS metagenome assembly CAJDWX01 (sample SAMEA7055741, study PRJEB34461) | soil metagenome | biome: terrestrial ecosystem; feature: Peninsula; material: soil | place: Antarctica | collected 2016
GCTACTGTATTTCAAGCCCTACTACGGCGTGCCCATCCCCCAGATCGGTACGCTGCTGATCTGGATCGCCGCGCTGCTCACCCTGGTATCGATGGTGTATTACCTCGTCATGGCATCGCGCGCATTGCAAAGATCTTCGTGAGTCGGGTCTCCTTGCCTGGATGCCTTTCAAGCACTACGCTCGAAAGGCATCTTACAGAATCGAGGGTGTACCTTGGCACAGATCGATGCTCGCTCCTCAGGCTGCTGACCACGATGCCATGAATGCCCCTGACGATTCTCTTGCAATGGGTACGACGATCGTTGCATTGTCTAACGGTGGTGCAAAGACTCGTCCTCAGTGAAACACGGAGAGGCCATGCGCACCAACGGAAAAGCGATCATTGAAACTGAGAAACTGCCGATAAAGCTGTGGCTGGAAGAGGATCAGATGGACGAAGGGGCGCGGGAACAGGCGCGCAATCTTGCAAACCTTCCTTTTGCCTTCAAGCACATCGCCATCATGCCCGACACCCATCAGGGTTACGGCATGCCGATCGGAGCCATCCTGACCACCCAGGGGGCCATCGTACCCAACGCCGTCGGTGTGGATATCGGCTGCGGCATGTGTTCATTGCGAACCAATCTGACCGATATCGCAACAGCGGATCTGAAAGTCATTATGGGCATCATCCGCAACACCGTTCCGGTGGGCTTCGATCATCACAAAACACGGCAAGACGAAGCGTGGATGCCCGAGAGAAAGGGTGAGTTGCCCATCGTCGATCAAGAGTACGAAAGCGCCTTGTATCAGATCGGCACATTGGGGGGAGGCAACCATTTCATCGAAATACAAAAAGGATCGGATGGCTATATCTGGATCATGATCCACTCCGGCTCCCGCAACATCGGTTTCACGGTAGCCAACCACTACAACGATGTCGCGAAAAAGATGAATGAGGAAGCCGGCGAGGATGTGTCGCAGGACTTGGCATACATCCCGGAATCCTCCGGGCATTTCGAACTGTATTGGAATGAAATGAACTACTGCCTCGAATTTGCCCTGGCTAACAGAAAGCTGATGATGGAACGGGCAAAGACGGCATTCAGAGACGTCCTACCCGACGTCGAATTCGCGGATTTCATCAATAAGCCGCATAACTTCGCTGCCGAGGAAGAGCATTTCGGCGAGACGGTCATCGTGCATCGAAAAGGCGCGACGCGAGCCCGCAAAGGAGAATGGGGCATGATTCCCGGCTCCCAGGGCACGCGATCTTTTCTCGTGAAGGGTAAAGGCGAGCCGCAGTCCTTCGAGTCATGTGCCCACGGCGCCGGAAGAATCATGAGCCGGGCAAAGGCCCGCAAGATACTGGACTTGAAAGAAGAAATAGAAGCCCTCAAAGACCGCGGCATCTTGCACGCCATCCGCCACCGCAAGGATCTGGATGAGGCGCCGGGGTCTTACAAGGACATCGATGAGGTGATGCGAAACCAGGTGGACCTGGTTGACGTGCAAATCGAATTGCAGCCCCTGGCCGTCATCAAGGGATGACTCCATACATCAAGATGAAGGCTGTGCGAGCGTCCTGGCGCAAGTCATCCCGATCCTGCATCACGACGGCGCCGATCGATTGTTCTTCATGGCAGGAGACGTGACCAGCGACACCAGTAAAGGGGCATGAGCCACCCCCTTGATAAAGATTCAGATTAATCAACGGGCGTCCGCGATGCCCGTGTGCTGCCTTTCAGGGGCTCCGTGCGGCGACGGTCGGTAGCGCGACGCACGGCCCGTTCCATCCGGATGAGGGCACCGTCCATGGCAGCTTGCAACGACGCGTGACGCTCTTCGACAACGACGCTCGGCAACCCGCGCAGCACAACCTTGATCCGACAAAGCTTATCTATCCCGCCGCGAGGGCCGTTGAGGTCCTCGACACGCACGCTCGTACGCTCGACTGCGGGTGTGAACTTACTGAGCTTTTGTCCAAGCTTGCGCCTGAGGTATTGCCTATCCTCGGCGCTCAGCACGGGACCGACCGAGCGTATGTAAGCCGGTGTCTCGGATGCCGAGGTGTTATCGGCGCTCTGCTTTTTCATCTTACTCAACTCCTCGATGAATATTTAAGGATGCTGAACCTTACACAGCTGAGAGACCAACTGGTACCTAGGCAAGATAGCCGGCGATCTTCTGGAAAGCAACTGCCCGTTGGCGACAAACCTGGATCCAGATACAGGACCGGCTTGATTTGTCCAAACAAGCGAGACTACCTCCTCGCCAAACGCGCTCGTCGGACGACGGCGGCGTCATTGCCAACCGAAGCGCCGGATGTAGTAACGCTTCATCAGCGAGGTCAGCACAACGTAGCCGGACACGATGCCGACAAGCCACGCGAAGTAGGGCCAGGGCAGCGCCTGCAGCTTGAAGTAGCCGGCCAGCGGCCCCATAGGCAAAAAGACGCCTATCGCCATGATAAGCAGCGTCATGCCCATCAGTGGCCACGCGGCACGGCTCTCGATGAAGGCGATTTTAGGGGTGCGGATGATGTGCACGATCAGTGTCTGCGTCAGCAGGCCAACGACGAACCAGCCCGATTGGAATAACGCCTGATCTTCAACGGTGTTGGCCTGGAACACGTACCACATCACGGCAAACGTGGCGATGTCGAAGATCGAACTGAGCGGCCCGAAGAACAGCATGAAGCGCCCGATGCCTTCAGGATTCCACGTCAGCGGCTGGCTGACAAGCTCCGCGTCCACATTGTCGAATGGGATGGCAATTTGTGAGATATCGTACAGCAGATTCTGCGTCAGCAATTGTAGCGGCAGCATCGGCAGGAACGGCAGGGCAATGCTGGCGATCACCACCGAGAACACGTTGCCGAAGTTGGAGCTGGCGGTCATGCGGATGTACTTCAGCATGTTGCTGAAGGTCTTGCGGCCCTCGATCACGCCTTGCAACGCCGGCGCGTCGTTGATGCCGTCGCCCATGAAGCCGACGACGTGGCCATTGCCACGCAGGCTGCGCACGATGCGCTCCTTGTTGAGCGGTGACAGCTTGGCAAAGATCGTGTTGCGCTCGACTGCCTCATCTAGCGTCGCATCGTCCATGGCGTCGATCTGCGTCCCCAGCACCAACCCGTCGACCGCCAGCCCGACCTGACGGCACACCTCGGCCGTAACCAGTTCGTTATCGCCCGTGAGCACCTTGACGACGACACCGTGAGCCGCCAGCGCCGCGAGCGCCGGCGCCGTCGATTCCTTGGGCGGGTCGAGGAAGGCGATGTAGCCCATCAGCGTCAGGCCCGATTCGTCGGCTTTTGAATACACGACCTGCTCCGGTGGCAGCGCTTTCATGGCCACCGCGACCACGCGCAAACCGTCTTCATTCAACTCACGGGTGACGTCCTGGAGACGTTCCCGTCTGTCAGCATCGAGCGGATAGATCTGGCCGTCCTGGTGCACATGGGTGCAGATGTCAAACATCTCTTCCACCGCGCCCTTGCAGATCAGCTCGTGATGCTGCTCGCGCTCCGACACCACGACCGACATGCGACGGCGCTCGAAGTCGAACGGGATCTCGTCGATCTTCCGATAGTTCTGGATTACATCCAGCTCGGTCTTCAATTCGACATGCTCGAGCACCGCACGGTCGAGCAGATTCTTCAGTCCCGTCTGGAAGTAACTGTTGAGATACGCGAAGCCCAGCACCTCATCCGACTCCTGGCCGAGCGCGTCGGTGTGACGGGCCAGCGCGATCTTGTCCTGGGTCAGCGTGCCGGTCTTATCGGTACACAGCAGATTCATCGCGCCGAAGCTCTGGATCGCGTCCAGTCGTTTGACGATCACTTTCTGGCGCGACAGCTTCACTGCGCCGCGGGCCAGCGTGGAGGTGACGATCATCGGCAGCATTTCGGGTGTCAGTCCGACGGCTACCGACAGGGCGAACAGGAACGCTTCGCCCCAATCGCCCTTGGTGAAGCCGTTAATGAACAGCACCAGCGGCACCATGACTAGCGCGAAGCGGATCAGCAGCCAACTGACCTTGTTAACGCCGACCTGAAACGCGTTGGCTTCGCCCTCGTCGGCCACGCGTGTGACGCGCGTGGCCAGGGTGCCAAAATAGGTGTCGTTGCCGGTGGTGAGCACCACCACGCTGGCGGCACCCGAAATGACGTTAGTGCCCATGAACACCAGGTTGGCCATGTCCAGCGCGGACTCGGAGTCGGATTTCGCGGCCAGAAACTTCTCGACCGGCAGCGACTCGCCGGTCATGGCCGACTGGCTGACAAAGAGGTCGGTTGCCGTCATGACACGGCAGTCTGCCGGGATCATGTCGCCAGCCGACAGCACCACAATGTCTCCGGGAACGAGTTGTTTGATCGGGACCTCGATCGGGCCCTCGGTCTGGCGGCTGACGTCGCCTTCGGGTGCGACGGCGGCCGGATCGACGCGCCTCCTTACACCGGTCGTGTTGCTAACCTGCTCCTTGAGCGCCTGTGCGGCCCGGTTGGAGCGGCGCTCCTGAACAAACCGTATCAACGTAGCCAGTAGCACCATGGTGCCGATCACGACGGTCGCCTGCACGTCATGGGTGAGATACGACACCACCGCCAGCAGGGTGAGCAGCAGATTGAACGGGTTGTTGTAGCTCACCCAAAGATGCTGCCACCATCGCATGGGTCTTTCGTGCTCAACCTCGTTGGTGCCGTACTGCTCGCGCAACACATCGGCTTCCGCATCACTGAGCCCGTGCACCGACGTGCCCAATTGCTCGAGCACGTCAGACAGGTCGCTGCGCGCCTGGTCGACCAGGCGGCGATTCAGCGTGTCGGAAAGCCGGTCGGTTCGCCTGCCGCCCGGCAGCGACTCGAGGACGGCCTGGCGCCGAAACAGACCCCTGTTTCGGTGCGATGCCAGGTAGCGATCGAAGTATTGCCTAAAAATGTTCATGGGCTCCATCCTGCATGTTCAGTGCATCATAACCTTGAAGACCAGCATCAAGTTCCGCGGCGCCAAGAAGACGGATGCTGCCAACATAACATCGTGAATTGAACCAACGCGCCGCCTGGCAGGCATCAACGCACAATGAGTAGCCGTAGCTTGTCCTGGCGTAACTCGTACCGGGGGCCGCGAATCCCAACATTTCATCAGCAACCCTCGGCCCACAATTCCCCAAGGTGTTGACAGAAAAAAACGGAATCCCCATAATGCGCAGCCTTCAATGCGGGAATAGCTCAGCTGGTAGAGCGCAACCTTGCCAAGGTTGAGGTCGGGAGTTCGAGCCTCCTTTCCCGCTCCAGAATTCCGGGGAAAACAGATGGCGTAGCCCGGACGTTTTCCCCTTTTCGCTTAAGCGTTTTACCGCGACGGCGCGATAGCAAAGCGGTTATGCACCGGATTGCAAATCCGTGTAGGTCGGTTCGACTCCGGCTCGCGCCTCCAGATTCAAAGCCAGCCGTCCGCTTTGCCCGGATGGTGAAATTGGTAGACACAAGGGACTTAAAATCCCTCGCCAGTGATGGCGTACCGGTTCGATTCCGGTTCCGGGCACCATCTTCACTTCTGGTCTACCGGCCAGAGTGGTATAATGCCGGCGCTTTATTACTAACAGTGGGCGGTTCGCCCATTTTTTATTTGTGCTGCGCCGCGGCCCGATTGGGGCGCAAAAAAGCGGCACAACGATGGATTTGTGATGATGGATCTGCCTGCCCGCCTGGAGCCTGTACTTGCCGGACTCGGTTACGAGTTGGTGATGCTGGAACGCGCCGGGCGCGGACTGATCCGTATTTTTATTGACAAGCCGGACGGCATCGCGATCGACGACTGCGTTGCGGTGAGCAATCACCTGACCCATCTGTTCACGGTCGAGAACATCGACTACGACCGGCTGGAAGTGTCGTCGCCCGGCCTCGACAGGCCGCTGGTCAAGCCGCAGGACTATGTGCGCTTCGCCGGTGAACCAGTCACGCTGAAATTGCGGGTACCGATGGACAACCGGCGGCGTCTGACGGGTCAGCTGGTCGGCCTGGAGGGTGAAATGGTGAAATTGATCGTCGACGGCACCGAAATGACGGTCGATTTGAGGAATGTGGATGTGGCTCGCCTGAAACCGACGGTTTGAAGGCAGACACAGGAGAGAATATGAGTCGTGAAATGTTGATGCTGGCCGATGCGCTGGCACGCGAAAAGAACGTGGGCGAAGAGGTGGTTTTCGAAGCACTGGAGCAGGCGCTCGCCTCCGCTACCAAGAAGCGCTTCAAGGAAGAATCCGACGTGCGCGTTTCAATCGACCGCGAGACCGGCGACTATGAATCCTTCCGCCGCTGGCTGGTCGTGACCGAGGCCGAGCTGGAGTCCGAGGGCTACCAGATCCTGCTGATCGACGCCCAGGACAAGATTCCCGACATCGAAATCGGCGACTACATCGAAGAGCCGCTGGACAACATCGAGTTTGGTCGTATCGGTGCCCAGGCTGCCAAGCAGGTGATCCTGCAGAAGATCCGCGACGCCGAGCGCGAGCAGATCATCAGCGACTTTCTGGACCGCAAGGAACATCTGGTCAACGGCGTGGTGAAGCGCATCGACCGCGGCAACGCGATCATCGAATCGGGCCGGGTCGAAGGCTTCCTGCACCGCGACCAGATGATCCCGCGTGAAAACCTGCGTGTAGGTGACCGTGTGCGCGCCTATCTGCTGCGCATCGATCGCGGCGCCCGCGGCCCGCAGGTCGTGCTGTCACGCACCGCGCCCGAATTCATCATGAAGCTGTTCGAGCTGGAAGTGCCGGAAATCGAGGAAGAGCTGCTCGAAATCAAAGCGGCCGCACGTGATCCCGGTCTGCGCGCCAAAATCGCCGTGGTGTCGCACGATCCGCGCATCGATCCGATCGGCACCTGCATCGGTCTGCGCGGTTCACGCGTCACTTCGGTGACCAATGAGCTGGCCGGTGAACGCGTCGACATCATCCACTGGTCGTCCGATCCCGCGCAGTACGTCATCAACGCCCTGGCACCCGCCGAAGTCAGCTCCATTGTGGTGGATGAAGACAAGCACAGCATGGACGTGGTGGTCGACGAGGAACAACTGGCAATGGCGATCGGCCGCGGCGGCCAGAACGTGCGCCTGGCGTCCGAGCTGACCGGCTGGGAACTCAATATCATGTCGCGCGAAATCGCCGAAGAAAAGCAGTCGGCCGAAAGCGGCAAGACTCTCGCACTCTTCATCGACAAGCTCGACGTGGACGAGGAAGTCGCCCAGATTCTGGTCGACGAAGGCTTCTCCACACTGGAAGAAGTCGCCTATGTGCCACTCAATGAAATGCTCGAGATCGAGGCCTTCGATGACGATCTCGTCAATGAACTGCGCAACCGCGCCCGCAACGCCCTGCTAACCGCCGCCATCGTCGGCGAGGAGAAGGTTGAAGCCTCGGCGGGCGACCTGCTGTCGCTCGAAGGCATGGACGCGGAGACTGCGCGAACGCTCGCCAGCCAAGGCGTCCACACCACCGAGGATCTGGCCGAGCTGGCCGTCGATGAGCTGACCGAGATGGCCGCTATGGATACCGAGCGCGCCAAACAATTGATCATGGCCGCACGCGCGCCCTGGTTCGCCCAAGGCTGATACGCCACGAGGATTGCATGAACGTTGAACAATTTGCCCAGGAATTGAAACTGCCGCCCCAGCTGTTGTTGGAACAGCTGAAAGCGGCGGGCGTCAATAAAAACGATGTGGTCGACTCTGTCACCGAGGCGGACAAGGCACATCTGCTCGACTACCTGCGCCGGGTGCACGGTGGCGGGGCTGAAACCGGCAAGACCAAGATCACCATCACGCGCAAGCAGACCGGTGAAATCCGCAAGACCGACAGTACCGGCAAGTCGCGCACCATCCCGGTGGAAACCCGCAAGTCGCGTACCTACGTCAAGCGCGATGCCTCCGTACTGACGGCCGAAGCGCAGCCGGTGGTCGAGCCGACGGCAGAAGTCCCGCCGGTTCCACAAGTCGAGGCGCCCGCCCCGGCCGTGGTCGAGCGTGCGGTCGAAATACCCGCTCCCGTTGACCCAGTTTGCGCCGACATCCGAGCTGGAGATCAGGCCGAGGTTTGGGTTGCCGAGGTGCCTGCCGTAGCCGAACCCGAACCCGCTGCGGTCGAGCCCGCCGTTGCCGAGGCCGCGCCGGCCGAGATTGCTGCCGAGCCTGCAGCGACACCGGTCCCGGCGGCGAAAAAGACCACCCGCATCAAGAAGGCCTCGATCCTTAACGAAGCGGAAGTCAAGGCGCGCGAGGAAGAGACGCGCCGCCACCTGGCTCTGCAGGAACGCCAGGCTTCGGATTCGCGAGCCCGTGTCGAACGCGAGACACTGCGCAAGCAGGCGGAAGCCGCGCGCGAAGCCGCCAAGCTGGCGGAAGCCGAGAAAGCTGCCGCTCCTCCGGCCGCTGCCGCACCCGCTGCCCCCACGGTAAAAACGCTTCACAAGCCCGACAAACCCGGCGCAGCCAAGGGCGCCAAGGGCCCGGACAAGAAGGCTGGCGGAACCTGGAAGGACGATGCCGCGCGCCGCAAGGGTGGACTCAAGACACGTGGTGGCGCTGCCCCTGATGCAGGCTGGCGCGGCCGCAAGGGCAAGACCCGAGGCGGCCACGAAGAAACCACTTTCGTCGCCCCGAGCGAACCGATCGTACGCGAGGTCCTGGTACCTGAAACGATCACGGTGGCCGAACTTGCCCACAAGATGTCGGTGAAGGCGGCCGAAGTCATCAAGGCCCTGATGAAACTGGGCAGCATGGTGACCATCAACCAGGTGCTCGACCAGGAAACAGCCATTATCCTGGTCGAGGAAATGGGCCATATCGGCAAGCCAGCCGCGCTCGACACGCCGGAAGCTTTCCTGATCGACACCGGCGAGGTGGGAACGGTGGAAAAACACGCCCGTCCGCCGGTCGTCACGGTGATGGGCCACGTCGACCACGGCAAGACCTCACTGCTCGACACCATCCGCCGCACCCGCGTGGCCGTGGGTGAAGTCGGCGGCATCACCCAGCATATCGGCGCCTATCACGTCAAAACCGAAAAAGGCGTCATCACCTTCCTCGACACTCCGGGCCACGAGGCGTTTACCGCGATGCGGGCACGCGGCGCGAAAGCGACCGACATCGTGGTGCTGGTGGTGGCGGCGGACGATGGCGTCATGCCGCAGACTATCGAAGCCATCCACCACGCCAAGGCGGCCAACGTGCCACTGGTCGTGGCGGTGAACAAGATCGACAAACCCGAGGCCAATGCTGAGCGCATTCGCCAGGAACTCGTCGCCCAGGGCGTCACTCCCGAGGAATGGGGTGGCGACACCCAGTTCGTCGAAGTGTCGGCCAAGGCCAACACCAATATCGATGGCCTGCTCGACGCCATTCTGCTGCAGGCCGAAGTGCTGGAATTGCAGGCCGTCGCCGATGGCCCTGCCAAAGGTCTCGTCATCGAAGCGCGCCTTGACAAAGGCAAGGGCCCGGTTGCCACATTGCTGGTGCAATCCGGCACCCTGCGCCGCGGCGACATGGTGCTGGCCGGTCAGGTCTATGGCCGCGTGCGTGCCATGCTGGACGAAGCGGGCAAACCCATCACCGAAGCCGGCCCGTCGATTCCGGTTGAAGTTCAGGGCCTATCGGATGTGCCACGGGCGGGCGAGGACGTGATGGTGCTGCCGGACGAACGCAAGGCGCGTGAAATTGCGCTGTTCCGTCAGGGCAAGTTCCGTGACGTACAGTTGGCGAAAAAGCAGGCCGCCAAGCTGGAATCGATGTTCGGCCAGATGGGCCAGGGCGAAGTACAGCATCTGCCAATCATCCTCAAGTCCGATACCCAGGGGTCCTACGAAGGTCTGGCATATGCCTTGGGCAAGCTGTCGACCGACGAGGTCAAGGTCAACATCATCCACAGCGGCGTCGGCGCCGTCACCGAGTCCGACGTCAACCTCGCGCTCGCCTCCAAGGCGGTGCTGATCGGCTTCAACGTGCGCGCCGATGCAACGGCACGCAAGCTGGCCGAATCCAGCAATGTGGACATTCGCTACTACAACATCATCTACGAAGCGGTGGATGAAGTGAAAGCGGCCCTGTCTGGCATGCTGGCGCCGGAGAAGAAGGAAAGCGTTATCGGCATGGTGGAAATTCGCCAGGTCTTCCACATTTCCAAGATTGGTACCATCGC
>CAJDWX010000133.1_pt1 | contig 10050 bp, 9 predicted proteins | sample 7391741 | NCBI WGS metagenome assembly CAJDWX01 (sample SAMEA7055741, study PRJEB34461) | soil metagenome | biome: terrestrial ecosystem; feature: Peninsula; material: soil | place: Antarctica | collected 2016
TGCCAGGCGTTAGCGCGTCAGTCCCGCGTACAGCATCGGCAGCTTCTCCGGCAGTCGCTGCACATGATCGACCACCATGTAGTTCTTCTGCCCGAAGATACGGCTGACGTAATTGTCGGCACGCGGATCGAGGCTCATACAGTACGTCGTCACGCCGTCGCGCGCGACTTCCTCGACTGCCTTCTTGGTGTCGTAGCGCAGGTACTGCGGATCGCGCACGTCGATGTCGGCCGGCTCGCCGTCAGTGATGACAATGAGCAGCTTCTTCGCCGAGCGCTGCAATTTCAGATGATGTCCTGCATGGCGGATCGCCGCACCCATGCGGGTCGAGAGCTGACCGGTCATGCCGGCGAGCTTGGCCTTCGGTACCTCGTCCCAGTGCTGGTCGAAATCCTTGAAACGGTAATACTCGACATCGTGGCGGCCATCGGAACAGAAGCCATGGATGGCGAACGGATCACCCACCTTGTTGATCGCGTCGGCCAGCAGCACGCACGCCTGCTGGGTCAGTTCGCGCACCGAGTATTCCTGATCCTGAACCTTCTCGTTGGTCGACTCGGACAGGTCGAGCAGAACCAGGATCGAGAAGTCGCGTGTCTTCCTGACCGAACGCATCATGATGCGCGGGTCGGGCTGGTTGCCGAGGCGAATGTCAATGAAGCTGGCGATCGCCGCGTTGATGTCGATCTCGTCGCCATCTTCCAGCTTGCGGATGCGCTGCACGCCCTGCGGCTGCATCGCATCGAGCAGAAACTTCATGCGATAAATCTCGCGCTTGTACTTGGCGGTGATCTCGTCGATAACCGTGAGGTCGCCCAACTTGGCACGTTTTTCCTGCACCGTCGCCCAGGCCGGGCGCTCCAGCTGGATCTGGTAATCCCACTCGGAATAGTGAAACGGGTCGGACAAGGGCTCGCGACCTTCCATGTCGTTGTAGGACAGGCCGTTGCTCTCGTCGCCGATGTTCTCGTAAGGGAACAGTTCGGTATTCAGCACCCAGACTTCCTCGGCATCGTCGCCGGCCGTTTCGGTGTCGATTTCGTTGACCATCTCCATCACGCTCACATTCTTGCGAATCTGCTTGGTGGAATCGTAGCCAGCACCGGCTGCCTTGTCGAAATCGAATTCCTCGAATTCCCAGAAGTAGCGGTTGTCGTCGCGATAAGGGGCACTCAGCACATCCGTGCGCGCATTGAACGGTATCTTTTTCTGCAACAGGCTGTGCGCCAGTTGCACACCGATGTCCCACGAAATCTGGTGGCTGTCCAGCTGATCCTGCGCCTCGGCGAACAGCGTGCGGCCTTCCGCGATCCACGCATCATCGTCCTGATAGCGGTCGTCCAGAAGCGCTCGCGCCAGCCGGTTGAGATAGTCGCCCACACTCTGATCCTGATCGGAGGTGGCGTGATGCAGCCGGCGCCAGAGTAGTCGCAGGCCCGGGAATTTGCGGATCGTCAGAGCCTCCACCCGCGCATCCTCGATCACGGAAATCACCGCCATCTGCATCGGATTGAGCGACTCGGCCGAGATCGGCTGCCGGGTTTCGACGATGTGTGCGGCACAATGCGCTGCGGCGGCGCGATAGAGTTCGAGACCGGAAACCGGCTCTTCACCTTCGATGACGAAATCGTCGAAGGCGTCTGGCAGGTGCAGCAGGTAATCCTCGATATAGGGCTGGTAGCCTTCGCGCGACTCGAAATCGCCAGAGGTCGGGCGCATGAAAAAGTCGCGTGCCCATAGCGCGCGCAGATACATGTTGATGCGGCGCTGCACGTCGACCAGCAACGTGCCCTTGCGCTCCTTCTGCATGATCGCGAGCGATTCCGCGTCAGATGCTGGAACAGCACTTCCAGATTGTCCAGCATCGGGCGCACGCCGCGCGGCGCCTGCGCGATCAGGGTGTTGATGAACCGCAGATACTTGAGAAAAAGTTCGGCATCGCCCATCCGGCTGGCGGCGGTCGGCGCGCTGGCGAGCAGCAGTTCGATCACCGCGCCCGAGGTTTTCGACGCCAGCATAAGCGAGGAGGTCGCCAGATCGGCCACCACGTCCTCGCCGACTTCCTTCGCCACCTGCGGGGCATTGACGATCCAGGCTTCGACCAGCGTGTCGCCGCGCCCCAGCCCACGAATGGCGGACACGCCCTTCAGGTAGTTATCCAGCCCGCGTGGTGAAAACACCTTGGTCGCCTCGTGCCAACTGGCATTCAACGCGTCACGCGTATGCGGTGACAGGTCTTCCAGCAGTTCAGCGTAGTCTTCAAGTTTGATCGACATGGCGGTTCGTCCTCAAAAGCAGGATGGCTTGTGCACGGCAGACAATGCACGACTCATTTTTTATCCGCGAATACCCGAACGGCATAAAGGACGCGAAGGAACACGAAGTAAATTCTCGTGAGGCATTTTCTTCGCGGCCCTTAGCGGACAAATAGTTCAGAAGAACGTGCTGACCGCTGCGTCCAGCGCATCGCGCATGTCGGGATCGTCGGTGATCGGACGTACCAGCGCGACGCGGCAAGCCGCCAGCGGGTCGACGCCCTTGACGATCAGCGAGCCTGCGTAGATCAGCATGCGGGTGGACAGGCCTTCGTCGAGGCCGTGGCCCTTCAGGTTGCGGCTGCGCTCGGCAATCGACACCAACTTGCCGGCGATGTCGGCGGCCACACCTGACTCGTGTGCGACGATCTCGGTTTCGATATCGTGTTCGGGATAGGTGAAGTCGAGGCCACCAAAACGCTGCTTGGTCGACTGCTTGAGATCCTTCATCAGGCTCTGGTAGCCGGGGTTGTAGGAAATCACCAGCTGGAAATCGGGATGCGCGTGCACCAGCTCGCCTTTCTTTTCCAGCGGCAGCACGCGGCGGTTATCGGTCAGCGGGTGGATCACCACGGTGGTGTCCTGGCGCGCCTCGACCACTTCGTCCAGATAGACGATGGCGCCATGGCGCGCGGCGATCGCCAGTGGGCCGTCCTGCCATTCGGTGCCTGCGGCAGACAACAGGAAACGGCCGACCAGATCCGAGGCTGTCATGTCCTCGTTACACGCCACGGTAATCAGCGGCAGGCCGAGCCGGTATGCCATATATTCGACAAAACGCGTCTTGCCGCAACCGGTGGGGCCCTTGAGCATCATGGGCATGCGCACCGAATACGCAGCTTCGTATAGTTCCACCTCGTCGGCGACGGGGCGGTAGTAGGGTTCCTGGGCAATGCGGTACTGATCGACGATATTACTCATGACGGCTCCTGAAGGGGATCACAAATACGCAAGCGGCTCTGCAAACAGCCTGGGGATTTGCGACGAGCAAAAAAAGCCCCCGACCGGCTGAATCCAATACCTTGTTCAAGGAGTCGGGTTCAGGCAGCGGGGGCTTGTTATGGTTTAAAGCCTTGCCGCCGTTTAAACAGTCTTGCCGCGGAAGATCACCATCGAGGCACCTTGCGACTGGTTGAAGTTGTTGTAGCCGATTAGCCGAACGTGGTTGTCCGGATTGGCCTTGTGACACGCTTCAGCTTCGCCCAGAATCCGTGCCACATCGGTCTCGCCGAACATCGGCAGCTTCCACATGTACCAATAGGAATCCTGCAAATGCATGGGCTCGGTGTGTTCGATAGCCGGATTCCAGCCTTTTTTCACCAGGAATTCAACCTGCTTCTTGATCTGCTCCTTGGTCATCGCGGGCAGATAGGAGAAGGTCTCGAATTTGCGGCTTGCAGGATCGCTCACGCGGCTTTTGTAATCCATTACTTCAGACATTTAATTTCCTTTTAGATTAGGGGCTAGGGGACAGAGGCCAGGGTTCAGGGGGGTGCGGCTGCGCCGCATTTTTCCCTGAATCCCGATCCCTGAATCCTGAATCCTGTTTACTTGTGGGCGACGTCCAGCTTGTCGACGGTGTCGAACTCGAACTTGATCTCTTTCCACGTTTCCATGGCGATCTTCAGTTCGGGGCTGTGCGAGGCGGCAGCGGTCAGAATGTCCTTGCCTTCCTTCTCGATCTCGCGGCCTTCGTTACGTGCCTGCACGCAGGCTTCCAGCGCGACGCGGTTGGCAGCGGCGCCAGCGGCGTTGCCCCAGGGATGGCCGAGCGTACCGCCACCGAACTGCAGACAGGCATCGTCGCCGAAGATGGCAACCAGCGCAGGCATGTGCCACACGTGAATACCACCGGATGCAACCGGGAACACGCCAGGCATCGAACCCCAGTCCTGATCGAAGAACAGGCCGCGCGAACGATCTTCCTTGATGAACTTGTCACGCATGGTGTCGATCCAGCCCAGCGTCGCTTCGCGGTCGCCTTCGAGCTTGCCGACAACGGTACCCGAGTGCAGGTGATCACCACCCGACAGACGCAACACCTTGGTCAGTACACGGAAGTGAATACCGTGGTGGGGGTTGCGGTCGAGCACGGCGTGCATCGCACGGTGAATGTGCAACAGCATGCCGTTGTCGCGACACCAGTTGGCCAAGCCCGTGTTGGCGGTCAGGCCACCGGTCAGGTAGTCGTGCATGATGATCGGTGCGCCCAGTTCTTTGGCGAACTCGGCACGCTTGTACATCTCTTCCGGAGTCGGCGCGGTAACGTTCAGGTAGTGGCCCTTGCGCTCGCCGGTCTCGCGCTCGGCCTTTTGGCAGGCTTCGACCACGAATTCGAAACGGTTACGCCAACGCATAAAAGGCTGGCTGTTGACGTTTTCGTCGTCCTTGGTCAGATCCAGACCACCACGCAGGCACTCGTACACGGCGCGGCCGTAGTTCTTGGCCGACAGGCCCAGCTTCGGCTTGATGGTGCAGCCCAGCAACGGACGACCATACTTGTTGAAAATGTCACGCTCGACCTGAATGCCCTGGGGCGGACCGCCACAGGTCTTCACATAGGCGATCGGGAAGCGGATGTCTTCCAGACGCAGGGCGCGCAGCGCCTTGAAGCCGAACACGTTGCCGACCAGCGAGGTCAACACGTTGACGACGGAGCCTTCTTCGAACAGATCGATCGGATAGGCGACAAATGCATAGAAGCAGGTGTCGTCGCCGGGCACGTCTTCGATGCGGTAGGCGCGGCCCTTGTAGTAGTCGAGATCGGTCAGGAGGTCGGTCCACACCGTGGTCCAGGTACCGGTCGACGATTCAGCGGCCACGGCAGCGGCAACTTCTTCGCGATCCACGCCCGGCTGCGGGGTGATCTTGAAGCAGGCCAGCAGGTCGGTGTCCAGCGGAGTGTAGTCCGGGGTCCAGTACGTCTGGCGGTACTCTTTCACGCCAGCGTTATAAGTTTTAACAGCCATGATTACTCCTAGCAAAGGTTAGGTATACGCGCTATGCCGGAAGTGGTCATGCACGATGGAACCCATCATGCCCGAGTTAAACCATCAATAACAGTCGATTCTTTCTATTTTCAGAATAGACTTTAATCTATGCTCAATTCCTGCAGGGAGTGACCCCATGCGTAGCCATACCACCTTCCGTCAACTGGAAATCTTCGAATCCATCGCCCGCCTGGGTAGCTTCACCCGTGCTTCCGAAGAACTCTACCTGACCCAGCCCACCGTTTCCATGCAGATGAAAAAGCTGAGCGAAGCAGTCGGTGTATCGCTGATCGAACAGATCGGCAAGAAGCTTCACCTTACCCCCGACGGCCAGGAACTCGCGCAGGCCACGCGCGAAATCTTCGGCATCATGGACCGCTATACCATGTCGGTGGCCGAGCGACAGGGTCTCAAGCAGGGGCAACTGCGCCTGATGGCGATCACTACTGCCTCCTATTTCGCGCCGCGCCTGCTGGGTGAATTCGCCAAGCTCTATCCCGGCATCGACGTCAGCCTGCGTGTCACCAACAAAGAACAGGTGCTGGCCAGCATCGCCGACAACCTCGACGACCTGTATTTTCTGGGTCAGCCGCCGCAAGACATCGACGTCATCGCCACCCCCATCATGGACAACCCGATCGTCGTGGTCGCCGCGCCCGATCACCCGCTGGCGCACAAGAAGAAAATCAGTCTCGAACGCCTGGCGCAGGAATCCTGGCTGATGCGCGAAAGAGGCTCAGGTACCCGCAACGCCATCGAACGCCGTTTTGACGAAAACGGCATCACCATCCGCCCACGCTTGGAACTTGGCAGCAACGAAGCCATCAAGCAGGCCATCCTCGCCGGCCTCGGCGTCTCCGCGCTCTCGCGCCATACGCTCACACTCAACGAGGGGCAGTTCGCCGTGCTCGACGTCGAGGGCTTTCCGATCCTGCGTCATTGGTACGCCGTGTATCCGGCGGGGCGACAACTGTCGGTGGTGGCGCGGGCGTTTCTGGACTATCTGCTGGGGCGTGTGGAGGCGGCGCCGGCTGCAAAGACTAAAAAGAAGTAGCGACGCGAGATGAAGACCTGGTTGAATCTGCATACCAAAGCAGTCGTAAGGATTTCTCTGAAGCAGACTTTCAGCGTAGCGCTAACGCGCGACGCGCTTTTGCGGCGTCTCGCTTGAGCGGCGGGTTATGCATTGATTGCTCGAAGCTCAATAATAGCGCTGCGCAACACAAATAGTGCCGACCGTAGAAAAAGGGCAGAAAGTGCTAGCCCAACAAGGATGTCAGGCCAGCCAGAATGTGTGAACCACACTCCCGCGGCAGCAAACAATACCGACACATTCGCGATAATGTCGTTGCGAGAGCACAACCAAACGGAACTCATGTTTATGTCATCGGCTCGATGCCGCCAGAGCAAAAATAAACACAAGCTGTTCGCGGCCAGCGCGAGCAAGCCAATAGCACCGATGGCCTCAAACACTGGAACATGCGGAAAGAGAATCCTGTAAATCGCTTGTCCAAGAACGAAAAGACCAAACACCGCCATAATGCCGGCTTTAAACAGGGCTGCAATGGCTTTCAATTTCGCACCACGCGCGACAACGTAAAGGCTAAAGCCGTAAACCAGGGCATCGCCGAGCATGTCCAGAGAGTCGGCCACCAGCGAGACAGAGCCCGAGATTAATCCTGCTGAAAGTTCCACCACGAACATAACAGCATTGATCACCAGCACTATCTTTAGAACCGAGCTTTGGCGATTACGAAGCGCCTCAATCTCGCAAGCTTTGTCGTCACAACAACTTGCCATTAATCTTTCCTAAATGCCTAACAGTTATTCACCAGACCCAGCGGTCCATATTATTAAGATTCGCAAAACGCGCTTATATACGGTGACGGGTTGATTCATATTAGGATCACCCAGATTACCTGTCCGCATATTCGTTAACAATCCAGATGCTGGGTACATCGGTCTGCTTGGGGTGGGGTCCAACCAGCCGTGATCATCTGCATGAATTTCCACTCGGGCCGGTTTCAGACTGAATCTATTCGCGCCAAGCTTTCTTATTCATAAGCTTGTGCATCGCCTCCCTGACCAAACCATCCACGCGTTTGCTTCCTTCGTCATTGCCAGCAAAGACAGCGCCACTGTTTGGTTGCGTCCACAGCGCTTGGCTTCATATAACGCTACATCTGATGTGCGGATCAGTTCGGCAGGCGAGGAAACAGAAGCAAGCTCGGACGAAGACACGCCGAAACTCAGGGTGACCTGTGTGCCCACGGGCGAGGCTTCGTGGGGAAGATTCAAGGCCAGGACACACTCGCGCAACTGCTCTGCCACGGAGACCGCGCCGTTCAAATCAGTTTGCGGCAACAGGAACGCAAACTCTTCACCACCGATACGGGCCGCCACATCGCCGGGGCGTGACAGCGCGTGATACATGGCCTGTGCAACTTCCACCAGGCATAGGTCACCGGCCGGATGCCCATAGTGGTCGTTATATTCCTTGAAGTGATCGATATCGGCAGTGATGAGTGATAACGGCTCATTGTCGCGCCTTGCTCTTGCCCACTCCTTATCGAGTTCTTCCTCAAATAGTCGTCTGTTCGGGATTCCGGTCAGGCTGTCCAGACGGACCAGATATTCCAGCGCTTGCTCCACCTCGATTGACGAGAATAGTTCGTGGCGCAATCTTTCCGAGTTGCGAAACAGACGACGCACCTGGCCAGACGTGGCAAGCATGGCGAGACCGAAGATAATCATCATCAGTCCCATGATGAGATGGATGCGATCGCCCACCAACATCATCCGTATGCCGATGGGTACCACGACCGGAATTGCGAAGCACCAATAAGCGTGGCCAATGGACGAGAGCAGCGGAACGGCTCCGGCCACCATTCCACCCAGCACAAAAACGAGGACGACCTGATGCGGGAAGGAACTGGGATGAAACAGGAGTATTCCGGATACACCCCACACCACCCCGGCAGCGCATGCGCCTGTCACAAAATACCTTGTCCACACAGCTTGATCCAGCTCGCCTCTGGGGACGGCGTTTCTGAACGCCCGCAAGCTGAGAGATCGAGCCGCCGTAACGGCGATCAGTAAGCCTAACCAAATTAACAGGACAGGCGCGGGCATGGCACCCCACAGAACTGCTGCGAGAATGAGCCCGTTTGCCAGATTGACGAGCAGCGAAATCGGGAGTTGACGAAAGCTCTGTACGATCTGCGGGGCAAGAATGTCGGGACCCGAGAAATCTGAAGATCGTTTGACGCGATTGCCCAAGGTCACGCTCCCTTCACAAAGTTTCAGGACGCATTGCCATTTCGCCTGCGTACAGACGGCACTCTCCAATATAGGCCAAGCTGCGCGAGAGGCATGTCGGGAATAGCCATACGCCGCGCCCTCCCCTCTTTACGGCAGAATCGTTACGGCAAGTACAAGGTAAAAGAGCCACGCGTTGCTGCGTGGCTCTTTAAATTGGGCTCCTGCCCGAGGCGTGGATCAGGGATCGGAATGTTTGAATACGACGATCAGGGCGTGTCGGGTACGGGAATAAATGGGTTTGTCATTCGTGCTGGTTCGGCGCGAGGCACGCGTCGAGCGCGTCTTCCAAGTCGCTCAGAACGGAGCCCATCACGAGACCCGCGCAGTGGTGGTACAGGTGCAGTTCGCAGGCTACCGGCTGGGTGAGATCGTCGCGGCCGCTACTGGCGAATGTCCGCCAGACGAGGATCAGCTGATCCTCAGTCAGCGTGTCGATGCAGCGCCATGCGTCGTCGGTCAGCACCATTCCCAGACCACGATGCTGAGGCAGGTCGAGTCGCAAGGGCTTGCCGAGCCGGATCAGGGCGAGCCGCACACGGTTGTAGCACGTCGCCGGTATCGTTTTCGGCATGACGCGCAGGGGTTGCGGATCGTCCGGCAGGAGACGCATGGCGATCATCCGGAGAGCACGGCACGCGAACCTTTCATGACGACCCACCGGAGTCGCTGTCGGTACGGCCTTCGCTGAAGACGCGGCTTGCGAGGATGTCATCGGCCTCGATGGTCATGAGGTCGGACTTGGACAGGGTTTTCGAGGTGCTGGCGAACAGGCGGTTGGCCTGGCGCAGGCGCGCACGGTCGAGCGCGTTGCGCACCGAGCGTGCATTGGCGAAATGTTCCAGTTTCATGCGGATGGTCAGATACTCGAAAAACGCCTTCCCCGCCCCCGCACTGAAGCGATAGTTTTGCGCGGCCAACATCAGCTTGGCAATGGCGAGCAGTTCTTCCGCACTGTAGTCGGGGAAGTCGATGTGGTGGGCGATGCGCGAACGCATGCCGGGGTTGCTAGTGAAGAACTTGTCCATGCGGTCCTTGTAGCCGGCCAGGATCACGACCAGGTCGTCGCGGTTGTTCTCCATCACCTGCAACAGGATTTCGATCGACTCGGCGCCGTAGTCGCGCTCGTTCTCGGGTTTATACAGGTAGTAGGCTTGTTTATACAGGTAGTAGGCTTCGTCGATAAACAGCACGCCGCCCATTGCCTTCTTGATAACCTCCTTGGTTTTGGGCGCGGTGTGTCCGATGTACTGGCCGACGAGATCGTCACGCGTGACCGATACCAGATGGCCTTCGCGCACATAGTTCAGGCGGTGCAGGATTTCGGCCATGCGCAGGGCGACGGTGGTCTTGCCGGTGCCCGGATTGCCGGTGAACGACATGTGCAGGGTCGGTGTTTCGGACGTCAGCGCGAACTGCTTGCGCAG